>Ga0308165_1003392_pt1 | contig 17155 bp, 15 predicted proteins | sample PhyWR2_FD_201032 | JGI IMG/M metagenome (GOLD analysis project Ga0308165, IMG submission 201032) | Phyllosphere microbial communities from UC Gill Tract Community Farm, Albany, California, United States - DLSLW.R2 | ecosystem: Host-associated > Plants > Phyllosphere > Unclassified | place: USA...
GTCCACGAGGTCTTCAAAGAAGGGGCGGCTGTAGCTGAAGCCGGAATCGGCCTGCGTTGCGGCGGTGCTTACGGAGCGGGGGCGGGGTTTTTTCATAGCGACAGCTATGATACTTGCCACTGCGATGCGCCCTGCATTGCCATCCTATTGCCCCCTACCATGTCACGCAAACCAAAAAAAGGCTACTTCGTAAAAGGCCAGTTCGTTGCCGAAGGCAGCGAACTCGACCTTGAACTCAAGGCCGAACTCAAAGGAACCTGGGACTCCAGCCGTACCGATATGAAGCGCGAAAGCGACGCGCTGCAAAAGCTCGGCGAAGACCTGCTGAACCTGCGCAGCGATCTGCTTGCGCGCCTGCAGCTGTCCGACAAGCTGCTCGACGCGCTGGCCGAAGCGCGCCGCATCACCAACTTCGAAGGCAAGCGCCGCCAGATGCAATACATCGGCAAGATCATGCGCAAGCTCGAGGAGCCGCTGGTCGCCGCCATTCATGCCGCCATGGAAGAGCAGCGCAGCGGCTCGCCCACCGAGAAGCTCACGGTGCTGCAGGCCGAGCAATGGCGCGAGCGCCTGATGGCCGATGACGGCGCGCTGGCCGAATGGCTGGACAGCTTCCCCGAAACCGATTCGCAGCAGATCCGCGCGCTGATCCGCCAGGCGCGCAAGGACGTTCCGGCCGGCACGCCCGCTGCTGCCGAACCCGCCGAAGAAGGCACGCCCAGCGCGCCGCGCAAGGTCAGCCGCGCCTACCGCGATCTGTTTGCGCTGCTGCGCGAGCAACTCTCGGGCAGCAATGGTTTTCGCGGCGCGGTAACGCCTGCGGCGCCCGCAGCCGATGACGACAGCGATGACTGAGAACGCCGCAGCCTGCGACGCAGTGCGCATTGGCATCGTGTCGGTCAGCGACCGCGCAAGCAGCGGCGTCTACGTCGACCAGGGCCTGCCCGCGCTGCAGGACTGGCTGGGCCGCGCGCTGCGCAACCCGGTCACTTTCGAGTCGCGGCTGATTCCCGACGAGCAGGAACAGATCAGCCAGGCGCTGATCGAGCTGGTCGACGCGGGCTGCTGCCTGGTGCTCACTACGGGCGGCACGGGCCCGGCGCTGCGCGACGTGACGCCCGAAGCCACGCTGGCCATTGCCGACAAGGAGATGCCGGGCTTTGGCGAGCAGATGCGCCAGATCAGCCTGCGCTTCGTGCCCACGGCCATCCTGTCGCGCCAGGTTGCGGTGATCCGCGGCCAGAGCCTGGTCATCAACCTGCCGGGCCAGCCCAAGGCCATTGCGCAGACGCTCGAAGGCCTCAAGGATGCCGATGGCAAGAGCCTGGTTCCGGGCATCTTCGCGGCCGTGCCTTACTGCATCGATCTGCTGGGCGGCCCCTACCTCGAGACGCGCAGCGAAGTCTGTGACGCCTTCCGGCCCAAGAGCGCACAGCGCGCGCCCTCGGCACGCTGACCGCACCGAGCGCCTCCACCGAGGCGCTTTTTCTTTCTACTGTTTGCCCGCCGGCCAGCTCACCCTGGCCGCTGCCGTTTCCGGCCTGTTACCCGCTCTATGTCCCAACTGAAACTCACCCTGATGCTGGCGCTGTTCACCATGCTCGGCCCGCTGGGGATAGACACCTATCTTCCTTCGTTCCACGCCATCGCCCAGGAATTCGCGGTGGACGCCACGGTGGTGCAGCAGACGCTGAGCGTCTATGTGCTGGGCCTGGCGGTCATGATGCTGGTCTACGGCACGCTCTCGGATGCGATAGGCCGGCGCCGCGTGATGCTGTTCACCGTGACCGGCTTCGGCCTGGTGTCGCTGCTGGCCGCGCTGTCGCCGAGCATTGAGACGCTGATCGCGCTGCGCGCCGCCCAGGGCGTGATGGCCGGCGCGGGCATGGTGGTGTCGCGCGCGATGGTGCAGGACCGCTACCACGGCGCCCAGGCGCAGCGCATGATGGCGATGATCATGGTGGTGTTCGGCCTGGCGCCCGCGCTCGCACCCATCCTGGGCGGCTGGCTGCAGCTGCATGGCGGCTGGCGCGCGTCGTTCGGGTTTCTGGCGCTGTTTGCGCTGCTGCTGCTGGCCACGGCCTGGCGCGGCCTGCCCGAGACGCTGGCGCAGGAAAAGCGCACGCCGCTGGCCTGGCGGCCGATCGCGCGCAACTACCTGACCGCGATCCGTCACCGGCCGTTTCGCCGCATGCTGCTGGCCATAGGCCTGATGGGCTCGGGCATGGCGGTCTACATCGCCTCGGCCGCGGAATTCGTCATCACGCTGCTGGGCCAGGACGAGACCGGCTTTGGCTGGCTGTTCATTCCACTGGTGGGCGGCGGCATGCTGGGCTCGGTGATCAGCACCGTGCTGGCGTCGCGGCTGTCGCCGGCCCGCCAGAAGCAGATCGGCTTCACGATCATGGCGCTGGCCTGCACCATCAACGTGGGCTACAACGCGCTGTTCACGGCCACCCTGCCCTGGGCCGTACTGCCGATCGCGCTGTACACGCTGTCCTGGTCGCTGATCAGCCCGCTGGTGGTGCTGCAGGCCGTGGGCTTCTTTCCGACGATGCGCGGCCTGGCGTCTTCGCTGCAGGGCTTTGTGCAGATGATGCTGTTTGCGCTGATCACGTCCGCGCTGGTGCCGCTGCTGTTCCACAGCGCGCTGTGGCTGGCGCTGGGCCATGCGGCGCTGATCGTCAGCGGAATGACGCTTTGGTACTTCTGCGCGCGCGAGCACCACGGCTGAAGCACAGGACGCAGGCCGCGCCGTCATAAAGCGGCCTGAGAGTGTCATCTGGTTTACACAGACTGTAACTAGCATGTGACAAACCGCCCGCAAGCCGAGGTCACCTCCGGCGCTGCGAGCCTGCTTTCCTCTCAGCTCTGTGCGTCCATGTCCTCCTCTCTCTCCCTTCGACTGCCGGCCCAGGCCCTGACCCTGGCGCCGACCGAAACTCCCCCCGCATCCCCTCCTGCCGCGCGCACCCGCATTGCCTGGCGGCGCTCGCTGGGCGCGCGCCTGCAGCTGATCTTCGCGCTGGCGCTGGCGCTGGGCTGGGGCTGCGCCGGCGTGGGGCTGTGGGCGCTGGACCGCAGCCAGGACGCGCTGCACCGCGTGATGGCCGAGCGCAGCGCCGCCGAGCGCCAGGTCGCCGACGCGTTCTGGCTGCAGTCGCGCAATATCGAACGCCTCAAGGCCATGGCGCTGAGCTCGGAGCCCGAAGTCGGCGACGTGCTGGGCGCCAAGGTCGCGACCGACGAAAAAGCCTATGCCCAGCTGCGCCAGACCGTGAGCCAGCGCACGCACAGCGCGGCCGAGCAGACGCTGTGGCAGGACCTGGACCAGCGCCATGCGGACTTTCTGGCCGCCAGCGCGGCCCTGGTCACGGCGCGCGACAGCGGCCTCACGCAGCGCATACGCGAGACCGTGGACCAGCGGTTCCTGCCCGCGGCGCAGGCACTGACGCAGCAGCTGCAGGCGCTGTCGAACTACCAGCGCCAGGCGATGGACGACGCCGCGCGCGCTGCCGGCGAAAGCGCCGCCACGGCGCGCAGCGTGCTGCTGGCGCTGTGCGCGGCCTCGGTGCTGCTGGGACTGTGGCTGGGCTGGGCGCTGCGCCGCTGGATCGTGCAGCCGCTGGCCCAGGCGCACAGCGCGGCCCAGCGCGTGGCCGCGCTCGACCTGCGCACCGACCTGGAAAGCCGTGGCCGGGACGAAGCCGGCCAGATGCTGGGCGCGATGGCGCGCATGCAAGCCAGCCTGCGCGATCTCGTGGGACAGCTCCAGGGCGCGACGCGCCATGTGGCCCACGCTTCCGAAGACATCGCACGCGGCAACCACGACCTGTCGCAGCGCACCGAGCATGGCGCGCTGCAGCTGCAGGCCGCCAGCGAGCATCTGGCAATGCTGTCCGAGACCACGACGCTGGCCACCCAGGCCGCCGAGCGCGGCCAGCAGGTGGCCCAGCAGGCCAGTGCCAGCGCCCAGGCCAGCGGCGCCTCGATCGAGGCGCTGGCCGGCACCATCCACCACATGGCGGGCAGCGCCCAGCGCATTGCCGACATCACGGGCGTGATCGACACGCTGTCGTTTCAGACCAATCTGCTGGCGCTGAACGCGGCCGTCGAAGCCGCGCGCGCCGGCGAACATGGCCGCGGCTTCAGCGTGGTCGCGGCCGAAGTGCGCGCGCTGGCCAACCGCAGCGCGGCCGCGGCCAAGGAAATCAAGCAGCTGGTCCAGGCCTCGAACGCCCAGGTCGATGAAAGCAGCCGCCTGGCCGTCCAAGCGCGCGCACGCACCGCGCAGATGCTCAAGGCCATAGAACAGGCCACGCTCAGCATGGCCGACATCACCAGCCAGGCCCAGGGCCAGCAGCAGGACATCGCTGCGCTGCACGAAGCCGTGCATGCGCTCAGCGACCACGCCCAGCACAACTCGGCGCTGGTGCAGGAGTCGGCCGCCGCGGCGCTGAGCCTCAAGGACCAGGCCGGCGCGCTGTCGCGCATCGCGACCCGCTTCGCGTTGCCGGCCTGAACCTCACCACCTCAGGCAGCACCCGTTCGTGGTGAGCTTGTCGAACCATGAACGTCACGCCCCATGCCACGCGCGCTGCATGGCCGTGGTCGCCGCGGCCCGACAGTCGCCAGCGCCTTACCTGACCGGCGTGATCGGCAAGTAAAACTGCCCGCCGGCCTGCTGGAACTCCTGCGCCTTGGCCTGCATGCCCTGGGCCAGCGCCGCGTCCTCGGCCAGGCCCTTCTGCGCGGCGAATTCACGCACTTCCTGGGTGATCTTCATCGAGCAGAACTTCGGCCCGCACATCGAGCAGAAATGCGCGACCTTGGCGGAATCCTTGGGCAGGGTTTCATCGTGGTAGGCCTGGGCGGTGTCGGGGTCCAGCCCCAGGTTGAACTGGTCCTGCCAGCGGAAGTCGAAGCGTGCCTGCGACAGCGCGTCGTCGCGCGCGCGCGCTCCCGGATGGCCCTTGGCGACGTCGGCCGCATGCGCGGCGATCTTGTACGCCATGATGCCCTGCTTGACGTCATCGCGGTCGGGCAGGCCCAGGTGCTCCTTGGGCGTCACGTAGCACAGCATGGCCGTTCCCATCCAGCCGATCATGGCCGCGCCGATGGCGCTGGCGATATGGTCGTAGCCCGGAGCGATGTCTATGGTCAGCGGGCCCAGCGTGTAGAACGGCGCTTCATGGCAGTGCTTGAGCTGCTCCTCCATGTTCGCCTGGATCAGATGCATGGGCACATGGCCCGGGCCTTCTATCATGGTCTGCACGTCGTGCTTCCAGGCGATCTGGGTGAGCTCGCCCAGCGTCTGCAGCTCGGCGAACTGGGCTTCGTCATTGGCGTCGCTGGCGCAGCCCGGGCGCAGGCCGTCGCCCAGGCTGAAGCTCACGTCGTACTGCTTCATGATGTCGCAGATGTCCTCGAAATGCTCGTAGAGGAAGCTTTCGCGGTGGTGCGTCATGCACCACTTGGCCATGATCGAGCCGCCGCGCGAGACGATGCCCGTGCGCCGCGCGGCCGTGAGGTGGATGAAGGCCAGGCGCACGCCCGCGTGGATGGTGAAATAGTCCACGCCCTGCTCGGCCTGCTCGATCAGCGTGTCGCGGAAGATCTCCCAGGTCAGGTCCTCGGCCACGCCGCCGACCTTCTCCAGCGCCTGGTAGATGGGCACGGTGCCGATGGGCACGGGCGAGTTGCGCAGAATCCAGTCGCGCGTGGTGTGGATGTTCTTGCCCGTGGACAGGTCCATCACGTTGTCCGCGCCCCAGCGCGTGGCCCAGACCAGCTTCTCGACTTCCTCCTCGATGCTGGACGTCACGGCCGAGTTGCCGATGTTGGCATTGATCTTGACCTTGAAATTGCGGCCAATCGCCATGGGCTCGATTTCAGGGTGGTTGATGTTCGCGGGAATGATGGCCCGGCCGCGCGCCACTTCCTCGCGCACGAATTCCGGCGTGATGATCTTCGGGATGCGCGCGCCCAGCGGGTTGCCCGCGAGGCGCTGCTCGCGCGCCGTGTCCTGCTGGTAGGCAGCTATCCATTCGCGCCGGCCGTTCTCGCGCAGCGCGACGTATTCCATTTCGGGGGTGATGATGCCGCGGCGCGCGTAGTGCATCTGCGTCACGTTGGCACCGCTCTTGGCGCGGCGCGGCTGGCGCTGCAGTCCCGCGGCCTCGGCGCGCAATTGCTTCAGGCGCAGTGCTTCATCGCTGCGGCCGCCGTCATCGAGCGCGACGCGCGGGCGGCCAACGTACCACTCGGTGTCGCCGCGCGCGTCTATCCAGGGCGCGCGCAGGTTGGGCAGGCCCTGGCGGATGTCGATCTGCACGCCAGGGTCGGTATACGGGCCCGAGGTGTCGTAGACGCTGACCTGTTCGCCATTGGTCAGCGCGATGTCGCGCACGGGCACGCGCAGTTCGGGATGCAACTGGCCCGGCAGATAGCTTTTGCGCGACGCAGGAAAAGGCTGGCGCGATTGCGCGAGCAGATCCGCAAAGGACGGGGCTGGGGGGGTGGAAAATTCCGTATCGCGGGCATTCATCGCAGTCTCCTCGGATGGTGGTTGGATCAACAACGCTCCGAGGAATGCCAGGCCGAGCCTGTCGCCCGCCCATTGCCGCTGGGGCTGTGGACGGACCACCGCCGGCCGGGGGACTTGCCCCGCACGCGCACCCAGGTGCACGAGCAGCCATGGGTGGCGCGGATGGAAGAAAGCACTGCAGTCTTGATCGGTGGCAGGCACATTGCCCCCCACCACTGACTTCTGCCTCCCCCACCCCGCTTCAGGGTCTCGCTCTTCTTCCGCCGGTATGAACCGGATCAAGTTCGTCGGGTTCGCCAGCCAGCCTGTTCACACAGACCGCCTGGCATCTCAGCGCATAAGCACACCCCGGAGCTGCGATGAGTATAACGGCGTCGGCGACGCAATGGAATCGGGGCGGCGAGCGTCAACGGCCCTGGGCGCTGAGCAGCCGGTCCAGCCGCGGGTAGACGCGCCGCGCATTGCCCTCGAATACCTGCTGCATCGCCTGCGCCGAAAGCCCCTGCACCGCATCCACATAGCGGCGCGTATCGTCGAAATGGAAGCCGGTCTGCGGATCGATGCCCTTCACGGCGCCATGGATCTCGGAAGCGAACAGCACGTTCTCGACCGGAATCACATCGAGCAGCAGGTCGATCCCGCGCTGATGGTAGACGCAGGTATCGAAGAACACGTTGTTCAGCAACTGCGTCAGCGGCGGACGCTGCAACTGCTGCGCCAGCCCGCGGTAGCGCCCCCAGTGGTAGGGCACGGCGCCGCCGCCATGCGGAATCACCAGGCGCAGCGTGGGAAAGTCCTTGAACAGATCCGACAGCAGCAGCTGCATGAAGACCGTGGTGTCGCCGTTGAGATAGTGCGCGCCTGTATGGTGAAAGTTGGCATTGCAGGAGCAGCTCACATGCACCATTCCCGGGACGTCCAGCTCCACCATCTTCTCGTACAGCGGATACCAGTGGCGGTCGGTCATGGGCGGCCCGCTCCAGTGACCGTCCGACGGATCGGGGTTCACATTGCAGCCGACAAAGCCCAGCTCGGTGACGCAGCGCTCGAGTTCGGCCACGCTGGCCCAAAGGTCCGCGCCCGGCGATTGCGGCAGCTGGCATACGCCCGCGTATTCGCGCGGATAGAGCTGGACCACGCGGTGGATCAGGTCGTTGCAGGCCTGCGCCCAATGCGCGCTGGTCTGCACGTTGCCCACATGGTGGGCCATTGCCCCGGCCGTGGGCGAGAACACCGTCATGTCCACGCCGCGCGCGCGCTGCGTCGCCAGCTGGTTGCACTCCAGGCTCGCGCGGATCTCGTCGTCGCTGATGCGCGCGTCGGGGTACAGCGCCGGGGCTCCGGGCTCGAACAGGCGCGCCTTCTGGCGCTGGCGATAGTCGCCCAGCGCCTTGGGCGCGGTGGTGTAGTGGCCGTGGCAGTCGATGATCATGGGCGGGTCGGGAGCTTCAGTTGAGATGGATGCCCGATTCGCGGATCACCTTGTCCCACGCGGCGGTTTCCTTGCGCGTGCGCTCGGCCAGTTCCTGGGGCGCGCTGACATGCAGATCCACGCCCTGCTCGCGCAGGCGCGCCTCGAACGCCTTGTCGGCCGCCAGCTTGCCCAGCGCCGTGCCCAGCTTTTCCACCACTGCCGGCGGCACGCCGACCGGGCCGAACAGGCCATACCAGGTGGTGTATTCGAAGCCCGGCAGCCCGGCCTGCTTGATGAGCGGGAAATCCTTGTAGGTGGGCGACTGCGACCTGGAGCTCACGCCCACGACGCGCAGCAAGCCCTTGTCCACCATGCCCTTCATGGACGGCAGGCTGCTGAACATGGCCTGCACCTGGCCAGACGCCAGATCCGTCATGGCCTGCGACGAGCCCTTGTAAGCCAGATGCCGGCCCTGGATGCCGGCCTGCTGCATGAACCACTCGGACGCCAGATGCGCCAGCCCGCCCACGCCGGCGGAAGCAAAGTTCAAGGTGCCGGGGTTGGCCTGCGCATGGTCAATGAGTTCCTTGACCGTGCGCACCGGCAGCTGGCTAGACACCACCAGCACATGCGGGCTGGTGGTGACCATGCCCACCGGGGACAGCTGCGTGAGGATGTCCACGCGCTTCCTGCTCAGCAGCGGCTGGATCACGACGTTGCCCGAAGCCGCGAACAGCAGCGTGTAGCCGTCGGCCGGCGCACGGACCACGGCATTGGTCGCGGGCACGCCCGCGCCCCCGCCCAGGTTCTCCACCACCACGGACTGGCCCAGCTCCTTGCCCAGGGCCTGGGCGACTTCGCGCGCCACCACATCGGCCGGGCCTCCAGCCGCAAAGGGCACGATGAAGCGCAGGGTCTTGCTGGGGAAGGCGTCGGCCTGGGCATGCGCCTGGTGGGCAACGAAAGTCGCGCACGCGCAGATGGCTGCCTGCAGCAGCACTCGCTTGGTGGTCATTGTTGTCTCCTTGGTGAAACCCTCTGATCGGGGCCAGCAGACATCGTAGAAACACCAAGGCGACAACGGAACACCGTTTCACCTGGCGTAACGGCCGCCGGATCGCGCCAGCAGGCACAACGGCCTGCCGATCTCAGTTCGGATGCCAGGTGGACCGCAAGGCGGCGACGGAGACACCGCCCAGCTGCCAGGAAATTTGCGCCGCGGTCTGCGTGATGACAGGGCCAAAGGATTCCAGTTGCGCCGGCGTCAGGCGATCGACCGGACCCGAAACGCAGACCGAGCCCAGCACGGCGCGGCGCACTCCGTGCACGGCGGCGGAGATGCTCGCGGCACCCGCGCTGCGCTCGCCCGCCGTCACGCTGTAGCCCGTGCGGCGAATCGCGTCGTAGACCGCACCGGCTTCGCCCAGCGCAGCCAGAATCACGTGGCCGGCGGAGCCCTTGTCCAGCGGCAACAGTTCGCCCGAGCGCACATGGCGGCGAATGCCGCGCGGCCCCTCCACGCGCAGCAGGCAGCTGCGCACGCTGTTCTCGTAGACGTAGAACGACGCGCTCTCGCCCGTCGCTTCCGCCAGCGCCATCAACTGCGGCTCGATGATGGCGTTGACGTCGAACTGCGCCTGATAGCGCGCGCCCAGAAAGCCCGCGCTGGGGCCGAGGCGCCAGGCGCCGTCCGCGGCGCGCTGGACAAGAAAGCCATCGGCGGCCAGGGTGCGCGCCAGTCGCAGCACCGTGGGCTTGTGCATGGCCGTGCGCCGCGCCAGCTCGGCGAGCGAAACAAAGCTCTCATCGCCAGAAAACGCCTTGAGCAGCGCGAGCGCGCGCGCGACCGCAATGACATGCGTCATCGGTGCCTCAAAAGCCTTTCAGTTGCAGCCATTCGCCCGGATCGGCGCGCGTGGCGCGCAGGCGGTTGATCGGCGCGTCGATATCTTCCCAGCCGAGCGCAATGCCGAAGGCCACCTCATAGCCTTCGGGCAGCGCCAGCGCGCTGCTCAGCGTCTCGCCAAAGCGGCGCCAGAACCCCTGGGCGCAGGTCGCCAGCCCCTGCTCCACGGCCAGCAGCATCAGCGACTGCAGATAGATGCCCAGATCGGCCCACTGGGCCAGCCCCATGCGCGCATCGACGCTCACGAAGATGCCTACGGGCGCGCCGAAAAATTGCGCGTTGCGCGCCAGCTGATTGAGCCGCGCGGGCTTGTCGTCGCGGCCTATCGACAGCGTGCGGTACAGGTCTTCGCCGTTCTCGAAGCGCCGGCTGCGGTACGGCTCCCAGAGGCTGGGCGGGTAGGAGGTGCCTGTGGGGCCGTCCTTGGGCTCGGCCCGGGCCACCACTTCCAGCAGTTGCGCCAGCGGCGCGCCGGTCAGCGCGGTCACGCGCCAGGGCTGCAGGTTGCCGCCCGAGGCGGCGCGCGCGGCCGAGTGCAGCATCGAGCGCACCACGGCAGCCTCGGGCACGCGGGGCAGGAAAGCGCGCACCGAGCGGCGCGCATGCAGGGCATCTTTCACATTCATGGCATTGGGTCCTCCAGACGACACACGGGCGAGTCTAGCCGCCGCCGACGGACCACAATGGCAGGCAGCGGTCACTCACCTTCCTTTATGGGAATGACATGTGTGAAGTATGCGATCGCGGCGTGCGCCGGCGCGCTTTTCTGACGCTTGCGGCGGCCAGCCTGTTCAGCGGCCCATTGCAGGCTGCAGACCTGCAGCCTGCGCCCGTCCTGGCTCCGGACGAAGCGCTGGCGCGACTGCAGGCCGGCAATGCGCAGTTCGTCCAGGCCCCGTCGCTGTGCGCGGCGCGGCTGTCTGAGCAAAGGGAGCAGCTCGCGACCCACCAGGCCCCGTGGGCCGCCATCGTTTCCTGCGCCGACAGCCGCGTGCCCCCCGAATTGCTGTTCGGCGGCCTGGGCCTGGGCCAGCTGTTTGTCGCGCGCAATGCGGGCCATATGCCCGATGCCGCCACGCTGGGCACCATTGAATACGGCTGCTCCGTGCTGGGCATTCCACTGGTCGTGGTGCTGGGCCATGAGCGCTGCGGCGCGGTGGCAGCGGCCTGCGCCGTGGTGCAAGGCAAGGCGCGTTATTCCGGCTTCATCGCGCCGCTGGTCGCGGCCATCGTTCCCGCGGCACGCGCGGTGGCGGACCAGCCCGGCGATTTTCTCGACAACGCGGTGCGCGAAAACGCGCGCCGCACGGCGCAGGTGATTGCGACGCGCAGCGCATCGATCGCCCAGGGTGTTGCCGACGGCAAGGTGCGCATCGTGGCCGCACGCTACGACCTGGACAGCGGACGCGTCGAATGGCTCTGACGCGGCCTACTTGCCCATCAGCTGGTCGATCTTGTCCTTCTCGAACTTCTGCGGCCGCTCGGATTCGCAGGGCACGCAGTCGTCGGTCTTGGTCTGGGCCGAGAGTTTCTCTATCGCCTGCCACAGCAGCGCAATCTGCTGCTCGTGGCCGGCCGCGCCTTCGCTCAGTCCGCGCATGGCCTGCGAGATGGGGTCGTCTTCCTGGGTCACGCCATAGGCCGTGAAGGCGCGCGGCGCGGCCGCAGGCGCGTCGTGGTCTATGACATCGGCGCTCTGACCGGCCTTGGACGGCAGGATGCGCGCGGGAATGCCCACGGCCGTGGCGCCGGCCGGCACGGGCTTGATGACCACGGCATTGCTGCCGATCTTCGCGCCGTCGCCGACTTCAAAGCCGCCAAGCACCTTGGCGCCGGCGCTGACCACGACATCGCGGCCCAGCGTGGGGTGGCGCTTGACGCCCTTGTACAGCGAGGTGCCGCCCAGCGTCACGCCGTGGTAGATGGTGCAGCCGTCGCCCACCACCGCGGTCTCGCCTATCACCACGCCCATGCCGTGGTCGATGAACACGCGCTCGCCTATCACCGCACCGGGATGGATCTCAATGCCCGTGAGCCAGCGCCCCATGTGCGAGATGAAACGACCCAGCCATTGCAGGTCATGGGTCCAGCACCAGTGCGCGGGCCGCTGCAGCCAGATGGCGTGCAGGCCGGGGTAACAGGTCACCACTTCCCAGGTGCTGCGTGCCGCAGGATCACGGTCGAGAATGCACTGGATATCGGAGCGCAGGCGTGCGAGCATCGCGGGGAGAATTTAGTGGGGAGTCGGTCAGTCTAGCGGTTTGGCGGCGTGCTTTGCAGCATGGCTTTGGCGACACCGCGCAGGATGTGGATTTCTTCGGGGCTCAGTTGCGCGCGATTGAACATCTGGTTCAGCCGCGGCATGAGCTTCTTGGGCGCCGCGGGATCGAGGAAGCCGATGTGCGTGAGCGCCTGCTCCCAATGCGTGAGCATGCCGCCCACCTGGGCCGCATCGGCGCGGTCGGGCAGCTGCGCGGGCGCGGCGTTCTCGAGCGCGAAGCCGCCCAGCGCCTGGCGCCATTCATAGGCGATCAGCTGGATTGCCGCACCGAGATTGAGCGAGCCGAATTGCGGATTCGAGGGAATCGACAGCGCCACGTCGCAGCGGTACACATCTTCGTTGGCCATGCCGAAGCGCTCGCAGCCAAACAGAAAGGCCACGCCGGTTTCGGGGGCGGCCGGGGTTTCTGGCGCGGCAGATGCGGGGCGCAGCTTGCCCTGGACCAGCATCTCCAGGTGCTGGCGCGGCGCGCGCGTGGGCGGTCCGAAATCGCGCGGCGTCATCGCCGTGGCGCACAGGTGGCTCATGCCGTCGAGGGCTTCGTCGAGCGTCTCGACGATACGCGCCTGGGCCAGCACATCGAGCGCGCCGCTGGCGCGCTGTATGGTCTCCTCGCGCCGCAGCACGTTGGCCCAGCGCGGCGCGACCAGCACCAGGTCATCGAAGCCCATGGTCTTCATGGCGCGGGCGGCAGCACCCACATTGCCGGCATGGCTGGTCTGGATCAGGACGAATCGGGTCTTCATGGCATTCACAAAAGCGTTGGCAAAAGGCGGCAGATGCCAAAGGTTGCAGCACAAAGCGCAGCAGAAATCGGGCAGGCCGGGTAAAATCGCCAGCCATTGTCGCCGCCCGCATCGCCGAGGCCGGCCTTCCCCTGTTCTTACCCGCGTGTTGCGCTGCCTTTTTGCAGCGCGGCGCCAACGCTCACAATCTATGTCGTCTACCCTGCATCCCATGCTCAACGTGGCTATCAAAGCCGCACGCGCCGCCGGCGCCCTCATCAACCGCGCGGCTCTTGACGTGGAATCCGTGCGCATCGCACAGAAGCAGGTCAACGACTTTGTGACCGAGACCGACCAGGCGGCCGAAAAAGCCATCATCGAAACGCTGCTGACCGCCTACCCCGGCCACGGCATCCTCGCCGAGGAAACCGGCCAGGAATTCGGTGCCAAGGATTCCGACTTCGTCTGGATCATCGACCCGCTCGACGGCACAACCAACTTCATCCACGGCCTGCCCGTGTACTGCGTGAGCATCGCTCTGGCCGTCAAGGGCAAGATCGAGCACGCTGTGGTCTACGATCCTTCGCGCAACAACCTGTTCACCGCCACGCGCGGCCGCGGTGCGTTCCTCAACGACCGCCGCATCCGCGTGAGCAAGCGCGCGCAGATGCGCGACTGCCTGATCGGCACGGGCTTCCCGTTCCGCCAGGGCGACAACTTCAAGGCCTTCATGGCCATGGTCACCGACGTCATGCCGCGCGTCGCGGGCGTGCGCCAGTCGGGCTCGGCTGCGCTGGACATGGCCTATGTCGCTGCGGGCTTCAGCGACGGCTTCTTCCACAACGGCCTGAGCATCTGGGACGTGGCCGCGGGCTCGCTGCTGATCACCGAAGCCGGTGGCCTGGTCGGCAACTACACCGGTGAAGCCGACTTCCTCGAGCAGCGCGAATGCATGGCCGGCAACCCCCGCGTCTATGGCAACCTGGTCACGCTGCTGGGCAAGTACAGCAAGTTTGCCGGCGCAGGCGAAAAGGCCGGCGTGCGCCAGGCCCTGGCCGAAGACGGCGAGCCCGCCGCTGAAGAAGCCGCGCCCGCTCCCGCGGACGACCAGGCCTGATTTCAGCGCCGCAAAGAAAAAGCCGCCTTGCCAGGCGGCTTTTTTTCGTCTTCCGCCCGGTTCAAGGCGCGGGCAAGGCCGGCGCCACCGACGCCACGCTGCCCAGCCGCTGGTGCCAGCCCACAATCGCAATGCGCCTGCCGCAGCGGTCGAACACCGGCATGATCTGCACCAGTTCCTCGTGCAGCCGGCCCGCGCTGTCGCGGTTGACCAGCCGGCCTTCCCAGCGCTGGCCGGCCATCAGCGTGGACCACAGGTCGCGATAGGTCGCCTGCGGCGTCTGCCCGCTGGCGACGATCGATGGCTTGTTGCCGCGCAGCGCAGCCAGTGCGTGGCCGCTTTCCTGTTCATAGCGTGAATTCGCCCAGATGATGCGGCCGTCGGCATCCGTGAGCACCGCGGCCATGGGGCTCACGCGCAGCGCCTCGCGCAGCACGTCATGGCGCTCCTGCACCGCGCGCAGGCAGCGGCCCAGCGTACGCAGGCGCAGCACCATCGCGCCCGCCAGCATCAGCAGCGTGAACGACACCGAGGCCACCCACCAGCGGTCGCGCCAGGTCATCAGCACGCTCACGTTGTCCAGCGCCACCAGCTCCCACGCGCCTTCGGGGTCGTTCCAGTTGAGCGCACGCCGGTCGACCAGATGGCGCGCGCCATCGACGCGCACTTCCACGCTGTCTTCGGCGAACGGCAGGGCCGACGCCACGCCATTTTCGAAATGCCCGCCGAACAGCCCGCTCTGGCGCACGGCGTCGATGCGCTGCTGCGTCAGCGGCGCGGTCATCGCATAGCGCCAGTCGGGCCGCGTGGAGGAAAACGCCACGCCATGCGGATCGAGCAGCAAGGTGGTCAGGTCGTTGCGATTGAGCACGGCATCGAGCGCCGCGGCGTCGGTCTTGAGCACCACCACGCCCAGCACGGGTGAATCGATCGATTCGCCGGAACGCACGGGGGCGACATAGAACAGGTTGCGTGCATGCGTGCCCGCCTCCAGCGCCGCGAACACGCTGGGCCGGCCCAGCATGGCCTGGCGGAAATAAGGCAGGAAAGCCTGCAGCCGTGCGGGCGACACGCGCTCGCTGTCGTCCTGGGCCATGCTGCGGCCGTCACGGTCCATCACATGCACGCTGAGCACGGGCAGGCGCATGCGCAACTGCGCGAAATGCAGCTGCACCACTTCGGGCGGCACATCGAGGCCGCGCGCGAGATCCTTGATCGCCGGGTCGGCCAGGCCGACCGCGACCGCGCCCGACAGCGTGACGCTTTGCAGCGTCTGCGCCAGCAGCGCCTGGCGCGTCTCGTCGAGAATGCGTTCGCGCTGCTGGGCGCGATCGTCCAGGCGCCACAGCGTCACCGCCTGCACCGCGAGCAGCGCGCCCACGCCGGCCGCGAGCGTAAGCCCCAGCAGCTCGCGCAGGCGCGAGCCTTCGCGCCGGGGCGCAGGCCCTCCCGGGAGCCAACCCGCCATGGCATTCAGGCCCTGGCGCCAAGCCGCCATTGCCCGTGTTCGTTCACTCTGATCCTGCATGCCAGCCCTCTTGCCTCTGTGCACCGCGGCCGGCTCATGGCCGCCACGATCCAGCATTTCGTTGTTATATGCCGATCGGCAGACGGACTTGTAGCGCCCGTTTTCTGCCTGGTCCGCGCGCTGATGTGGTGACACCAAGCCGCGTTTCCGCTGGCAGATACTAACAACCCTGGCGAGGGTTACCCCTGAAAGACAAACGAGCAGCCCCGGTGCAGGGGTGCCGCGGGGCTCATGCGGTCGGCGCGGCCAGCCACTCGATCGCGCTCTCGGACTGCGCCGGCGGCGCGAAACCGGTGATGCTCGCGGCCGTGGATTGCTCGACCAGCACGCAGGTCTTGCCTGTGCGCCGGCAATGGTCCTGCACGCGCCAGTAGGCGCCGTGGCTCAGGCAGCCGGTCTGGCAGATCACTAGGTCGGCGGCCTCGAAGCTGGCTTCGAGGTCATCGGCCCCGGCATCGGCGCTCAGGCCGGGCAGCGCAACCGCGCCGGTCTCGGCCGGCGCGCGGTGATCGCGCAGCTGCCATTGCAGGCGCTCGAGCGCCATGTTCTGCATGAGGACGCGCACCGCATCCATGCGCTGTGAACGCTCCCAGGACAGCGCGGTGTCGCGCACGATCACGGCCGCGCGCAGCCGCATGGCTTCGCCCTGCAGGCGCGCGATTTCCGCGGCCTGGGCGCGCACCAGCGCGTCGCAGCGCGTCTGCGCCTTGCCGAAGTGGCGCATCAACGCGTGGTACTCGCTGATGAGTTGCGGGATTTCGTGCGCGGCAAGGTGCATGGTCGGCCTCGGCAGAGTGCGGTCGCGGCACGCGGGCCGCAGGAAATGGAATGCCGGGAAAGACCTGGATGCCAGGCCATCGTGCGGCGGTCTAGCCCTGATTCGTCCCCTGCGGGAAGCGCTTTACAGGATAGGCCGCAGTGTATATCAATTGAGACTTATTCTCATTCAAATCACTTATCCGACGCGTGCGCAATGCGGCGGTGGCTCACGCCGGCGCAGTCTAAGTCCACGCGCTGGGTGTGGCACTTGGCGCCGGACACAGCACAGCCGCGTCATCGACAATAATGTGCTCTTCACCCGCACGGCCTCGCCTGCCGCGCCGGGAATGCCACCGGCACGCACTGCGCCTTGCCGGTTTTCCCCAGAGGATTTTTTGCGACTGCGCGTAGATTGCAGCAATCTGCGCCACCCGCCCCCGAAATTTCCGGGCTGCACGCCATTCCAGCAGCCAACCTAAGTTATTGATTCAAAAGTGATTATCGAGAATACCGAAGCCGAGCAGGGGCTGGCCAGCACGCCGCTTTCCGCGCACACGCCCATGATGCAGCAATACCTGGGTCTCAAGGCCGGGTACCCCGACACGCTGGTGTTCTACCGCATGGGCGACTTCTACGAGCTGTTCTACGCCGATGCCGAAAAGGCCACGCGGCTGCTCGACATCACGCTGACGCAGCGCGGCCAGTCGGGCGGCCAGCCGATTCCCATGTGCGGCGTGCCTTTCCACGCGCTGGAGAACTACCTGGCGCGGCTGATCAAGATGGGCGAGTCGGTGGCCATCTGCGAGCAGGTCGGCGAAGTCGGTGCGAACAAGGGACCGGTCGAGCGCAAGGTGGTGCGCGTCGTCACGCCGGGCACG
>Ga0308165_1003393_pt1 | contig 17153 bp, 15 predicted proteins | sample PhyWR2_FD_201032 | JGI IMG/M metagenome (GOLD analysis project Ga0308165, IMG submission 201032) | Phyllosphere microbial communities from UC Gill Tract Community Farm, Albany, California, United States - DLSLW.R2 | ecosystem: Host-associated > Plants > Phyllosphere > Unclassified | place: USA...
CCGCCCCTTCCGCATCGTACTTGGCCGATGGACTTGTAATTACCTCAACGCTTTTAATCTGCTCGGCGGGAATCATCTTCAAGGCATCGGCAACGCTGCTTGCCATGGTACCCGATGGTTTACCATTAATCAGAACACGAACTGAACCTCCCCGTAATTGCACGTTACCGGTGGCATCTACAGAAAGCATTGGCACCTTACGCATTACATCGGTAGCGTCGCCGCCTGCATTTGTTCCGTCGGCCTCGGCGTTGTACACCATTCTATCAATCTTGTTCTCAATTACTGCTTTTGTACCTTCAACCTGAACATCGGCCAGTGTGTTTTCGTTAGGCGATAAATATATTGTTCCCAAATTGTTGTCGGGCTTTGCCGGTGTAGTGGTTACTAAAACGGTTTTGGTTACATAGCCAATGAAGCCGACGCGGAGTTTGTATTCATCCGGAGCAACATTTTGTATCGTGGTTTTTCCACTCGGGTCTGTTACGCTTCCGTTTACAGGTTTATTATCCTTTACCTTGATTAGTGATACTGTGGCATAATCAACTGGCTTTTTCGTCAGCGAATCTAATATCACTGCTGATATTCTTCCATAAACTGCAGGTTTTTTGGCGCCTCCTCCCAAGCCACCAGGAAACTGTGCATTTACATTGAAGAATATTCCTATAAATAAAATGGAAAGTAAAAATCGTTTCATGTTAAGTTAATCTTTCGTAATTAGTCTTTGCAAATTGCGTTTTGTTACAATGCATTGGAACACTTTTATGCTCACCTGCTTATTTCGGTCGGCAAAGGTGCGATTTTTATCGGTAAGAAAGAAAGTTGGGAGTTGGGAGTTCGGAGTCGGGAGTCCCAGAAATGCCCGTCATTTCGACGAGGAACGAGGAGAAATCTGTTACAATAGAGCTTAAAGGCTAAAGCTTAAAGCGCAAAGTCCGCACGCCCGTCGTTTCGACGAGGAACGAGGAGAAATCTGTTGCAATAAAGATGAAAGCTTAAAGGCTAAAGCTTAAAGCGGAAAGTCCGCACGCAACGTCATTTCGACGAGACACAGAAATCTGTACCCGAAAAGCACAAACTTTATTGGTAACAGCGGGGTGCAACTGGGCAGTGCAATATAGGAAACAGATTTCTCCTAACGTCGAAATGACGGTTAACGTAAAACCATGTCATCGTGCCTATTAAGCTGAAAGATTAAAGCTGAAAGCCCAAAGCGCAAAGTCCGCACGCCCGTCATTTCGACGAGGAACGACGAGAAATGACGCTGATGTAATTTTGCAAGTCATCCGATGAATCTAAACAAGTTGCCTATATTCATCGGATAACCTACCCCCACTAATGACCAATGAACTAATGAACCAATAAGCCGTTTCAACGTGCACTAAACCGCTGGCTCCTGCTGACTCAAACAGTGAAAACTGCCCAATCCCCAAATAATATCTACAGAATTGATGCCCACAACCTTTCTGTCAGGGAAACAGCCTTGAATAATTTCGAGTGCTTTTTGGTCGTTTGGATCACCAAAAATGGGTACTATTACCGCCGCATTGGCAATGTAAAAGTTTGCGTAAGAAGCAGGCAGGCGGGTATCATCGTAAATTACGGGAGCGGGCATTGGTAACTCCACAATATTTAGCGGGCGTCCGTCCTTCAGCTTCATTGCTTTTAGCAATTCCAGGTTTTCTTGTAACAACACATGGTTTTCATCCAGCCGGTTATTCTCCACCACTGTCAAAACGGTATCTTCGTTTATAAAGCGGGTAATATCGTCGATATGGCCGTCGGTATCATCTCCAACAATGCCGTCGCCGAGCCATAAAACCTGCTCCTGCCCATAATATTCGAGCAGATACCGCTCAATTTGTTCTTTGGTTAAATGCGGGTTCCGGTTTTCGTTCAGCAAGCATGCAGTTGTAGTTAAAACCGTTCCAGCGCCGTTAAATTCTACCGAACCACCTTCCATCACAATATCCGGGGTAAACAGGGGCAAATCGAAATGTTTGGCAATTTTGGTTGGCACCACATCGTCTAAATCAAAAGGAGGATATTTTCCGCCCCAGGCGTTGTAGCCCCAATCGATTACCGCCTTTTCATTGTTCTTAACAATGAACGCCGGACCGTGATCGCGACACCAGGCATCGTTGGTTTCGTTGAAGTAAAATTCTATTTGGCTCAAATCAGCGTCAACTTTTTTAAGTTCAGAAACGGCAAAAGCTTTCATTTCTTCGTCCTTAACATTGACGCGAACTTTTTCGCCTTCGGCAACGGCCTTAATAAATTGGCAATAAGGTTCATAAATCGTTTCGAGCTTACCCGGCCAGCTTGCTTCTTTATGCGGCCAGCTCAACCACGTTGCCTCGTGTTTTGCCCATTCAGCAGGAAACGAGTATCCTTGCTGTTTCGGCGAGTAATCGAATTGATTGATATTTAGTTTTTCTCTTGGAGGAAAGTTTGACATTTATTTCGGCTGTAATTTTATGGGTGTTATCGTATGCTTCTCTGGAAATATGGATAAAAAATCAAAAAGACAAAGTTTTTCGACGAGCTACCATTCGACGTCATTTCGACCGAAGCGCCCCCAAAGGAGCGCCTATGGAGGAGAAATCTTTGAAACTCGAATAGCGATTTCCCGGCTACTTGCCCGGCGGACCCTCAATCTCATTTAGTTAAGTCGCTGCTTGTGAGGCCGAGCGTGTCGAAGCCCTAAGTAATTGTCCTTCGACTCCGCTCAGGATGACAATGCACTTTTGGTTTTCTCTTGCCAAGCGCTCGAATCCGATGGCTATGGGATGACGACTACTCTAACGAGCGTTCTTCTGAAATCAAGGTGACACTATTTATAATTGTAAACTGGTTTTCGCTTTAAGCTTTGGTCTTTAAGCTTTGGTCTTCAAGCTTTAATCCCCATCTATATACCTTTTCGTAATTGGCTGATAAGAATCAATTCTCCTGTCTCTTAAAAACGGCCAGTGTTTGCGAAAGAAATCAGATTCTGATAAATCGAGTTCAACAACTTCGGTTTCTTCCTGATCGTGCGAGGCCAGATAAAGCAAGCGGCCCTGCGCATTCGTTGCAAAACTTCCGCCCCAAAATTTCATGGCGCCGTCTTGCTCAAAACCCACCCTGTTTACGCTCACCACCGGAACGCCATTGGCCACCGCATGCGAACGTTGAATGGTTTGCCAAGCGTTATATTGATCTTTATTGGTTTCTTCATCCTGATCTGTAGCCCAACCAATAGCCGTTGGATAGAACATAATATCGGCACCCATTAAGGCGGTAATACGCGAAGCCTCAGGATACCATTGATCCCAGCAGATTAATACGCCAATTTTTGCAAACTTCGTCTCAAAAACTTTGTAGCCAAGATCGCCCGGGGTGAAATAAAATTTCTCGTAAAAAGCCGGATCGTCAGGAATGTGCATTTTGCGGTATTTCCCTAAATACGACCCATCAGCATCTAAAACCGCAGTTGTATTGTGGTATAAACCTTCGGCACGTTTCTCAAATAACGAAGCAATAATTACCACGTTCAGCTCTTTTGCTACCACTTGCAAGGCATCTGTTGATGGCCCCGGAATGGACTCTGCCAAATCGAAATTATCGTAATCTTCCACATCGCAGAAATATAACGAGGTAAACAACTCTTGCAAGCAAACAATTTGTGCGCCTTTAGCAGCCGCATCTCTTACTTTTGCAATCGCTTTGTTTAAATTTTCCTGTTTATCCTTTGTACAGCTCATCTGCACCAAACCAACATTTACTTTCTTCATGCTTTTTAAAATGAGAGAATGATTAAATGAATGATTGATTAAATGAATGATTGATTGAATTACATATCTACTGCCATTCTCTCATTCAAAATTCCATCACTCAAAATTCGGACGCAAAGTTACTAAAAAGGTTTAAGGTATAAAGATTGGCGATGTAAGGTTTGTGTGAAATTTAGATTGATTCCTGTCTCCCCCACTGTGGTTAAGTTGAGGCAGCATTTTACAGCAGATTAAAGGTAAATGAGCGATTCGGCCGGCTCAAAGGCCATTAGCCAGCACGCAGCTACCTTTAAAACATCCAAAAATGCAACATACCATTTTTGGAGTTTTTCATTCTGAACTTCCTGAAAGGAGAGAAATTCGTATTTTTCTTTCAATCCCTTCCAAATAACCTTATGGCCGGGCAAATCGCACATAGAAATGATAATAGAACCGTTTGCATTTAGGTTGTTTGCAGTGCAGCTCTCTACCGTATCTAGCGGTTTTGTAAAATAATAAAGTGTCTCGTTAAAAATAATGATGTCGAACTTTTCAAACAGCGCTTGCTTATCAAAATCCAGTTGTTTGAAGTTGCCGGTCGGAAACAATGCTGTTGCCTTTTTAATTGCTGCTTCAGAAATGTCTATGCCAAGATAATTAAGGTCTTGGCCAAATTTTTCGTTAAGGTACTGATAAAGCACGCCTTGGCCGCAGCCCACGTCTAAAATCTTGCCTTTTTTTCCGAACTGCTCGTAGAGGCTCACAATGGCTTGATAATGTTGCGATTCTGGTTTGGAAAAGAGATAATCCCAATGCTTACCGCTAAACTGATCTTCCCAAATGGATCGCGAAATTCGATTTCCGAACCCAAAGCGATATAAGAGCGATGAATAAAGCTTGCTTCTGAGCTTGTTTGTAAATGCCTGTAAATACATCATGTTTATTATAGCTGGTTTAATCAAAAATAACATTAAGAACGGCCAAAGCGAAGCCCACCTGTTTGCTGGATGATAGGTGCACAAGTGCTTTACAGAAAACCAAGCCGCTTGCTAGCTTACTGAGGCCCAATTGCTTAGCCAAATCGAGACCATCAGCAACGTAACATTGTACCAAAATTGTGAACTTTTTTAACGCAGGCATCAATAATGTATTCATTATAAACAAACTAAACCTACAGGAGTACTACTCAACAGAATTAATCGTTAATTTTAAATATGTTTAAAAACAATCTCCCTAATTCGTTTTTTATTGCATTTTTATTTGTACTCGGCGCCATAAATTTGCCGGCCCAAACACAGACCAATGGCAGCCAGGCAAATAACGTTGTAACCGCCGTGCCATTCCTCCTGATTACGCCCGATGCCCGTGCCGGGAGTATGGGCAATGCTGGTGTTGCGGTAGAGGGTGATGTAAACAGTTCGAGCATAAATGCCGCCAAGCTTGCCTACCTTAACGAAACTTATGGCTTCGGAATTTCTTACAGTCCGTGGTTGAAGAATATTGTTCCCGATATCAACCTGGCTTATTTGTCTGGCTACTATAAATTAGACGATCGGAACACCCTTGCGGCCTCATTGCGGTTTTTTTCGTTGGGTTCGGTAACATTAATTGATGAGAATGAACAAAACCTCGGCACCTTTAATCCGAGCGAAGTGGCTTTTGATGCCTCTTATGTAAGGAGCTTTGGTGAGGAATTTGCCTTGGGTACAACACTACGTTACATTTATTCAAACCTATCGTCGGGGCAGTTTGGTGCTACACAGCAAAGCTCGGATGGCCAGGCGGTTGCTGTTGATGTTTCGGGCATTTACAGAACGCAAACTCAATTCTTAAATACCGACGCAATCTTGTCGTTGGGCGCAAACATTTCAAACATCGGTACCAAGATGAGTTACTCAACCGGCGGAACCAATTATTTTTTACCAACCAACTTAAAGCTCGGCGGGGCATCTACTTTTTTGATCGACGAATACAGTGAAGTTACCTTTGCGCTCGATTTTAACAAATTGCTGGTTCCAACGCAACCTATTTACGGTGCCAATGGCGAGATAGTTAGTGGCCGAAACCCGAACCGATCGGTGCCGGCAGGTATTTTCGGGTCGTTTAGCGATGCCCCGGGTGGGTTTGGTGAAGAATTGAAGGAAGTAAATATTTCTACAGGAATTGAATATCGCTATAACAAACAGTTTGCATTAAGGGCGGGGTACCATTACGAAAACCCGTTAAAGGGCGATGCCCGCTACCTCACTTTGGGGGCCGGATTTAAATACGAGTCTTTCAACATCGATTTTGCCTACCTGATTGCCAATGCGCAGAAAAGTCCGCTGGCCAATACCTTGCGATTTAGTCTGATGTTTAATTTCGGTAACACCGGAAACGGCAGCAGAGACCCAAGGGTAAATTAGATAAATGTTAAAAAATTGACTATTACTTCTATTTTTTGTAAATTGTATTAACCAAAATATAGAAGTTATGAACTTGATCAAGAAAATCCGCAACTGGGGCGATCAGAATCACCCAGAATGGCTCGACTATTTTAGAATTCTTTTAGGAATAATATTAATATGGAAAGGCGTAGATTTCTATCTTAACATGGAGGTATTTAACAACCTGATGCGTGGCGCAATGTTGGGGGCCGCATTTAGCATAAGCTTTATTGCGCACTTAATCATTTTGGCACATATTGTAGGTGGTTTGGCCATCGCACTGGGCACACACACCCGGTTTTTCTGCCTGGTTAACCTCCCTATACTTATCGGCGCCGTTTTTTTTATCAATATGTCTGCAGGCATATTTAAACCATACTCAGAGTTTTGGTTTTCTACCCTGGTGCTTATCGGGCTGATTTGTTTTATTGTGGAAGGAAATGGCATTATTTCGGTCGAAAGACAACAATCAGTTTCGAAAGCTTAAAGGTAGCTGAGCTGACAAATAACTAAACGCATTTATTTTTCAGGCTAACTAAATGAGTGACAATGCCTAGCGTTTTTCTTTAAATAATATTACGGAAATGGTTTGCAGATTTGCGCCAAATCGCTACTTTTGCGGCGGAGAGCTGGCAGAGTGGTCGAATGCGGCAGTCTTGAAAACTGTTGACTGTAATAGGTCCGGGGGTTCGAATCCCTCGCTCTCCGCCAAGTAAAATGCCGCCCACTGGGCGGCATTTTTTGTTTCAGCTGGCATACAGCATACTTCACCTTCTCCGGTAACCCCTGTCGTTTAAACCGCAAATCCGCTCACTGCAAACCCTCAAATTTTGATGTAAAATACCTGATTTTGGCCGTTAACTACGGGATATATGGGTTACAAGAAATTAGGTCAAAAATTTCGCCATATATTTGCATATCAGCATGGTTATAGAGAGAACAATAAAAATTAATGTGCCCGATTGGGCATTTTGGCAAGCCCTGATCTTAACAGGGCTCGATGAGGAAAGAGGCGGCCATTACGAATGCGATTGGACACCGAACGGGCGTATCAACTGGATTTCGGAGAACGGCCTCGGCTGCTTCTATGGGAAGATCCTACAGATCAGCAAAATGCGGTACCTAAGCTTCATAAAATACGACAATCGCCCTAATCAGCAAGTAATTTCATTGATTACTTACAATATGCTTGCTTACAATGGCGACCTTGTTGTAAAGTTCACATCCGATTTTCTTAAGGCCAATATGACACAGGGGCAAAACACCGAAGCCGATTGGCTCGAGATCCACCTGCTCAAATTGGCCAACATCGCAAAAAAGATCCAGTTGGTATCAGAAACAAAGCAATATTACGCCTGAGCAAAAACAAGAATAAACCTCAATAGAAATGTTGCCAGAAACTGCCAAATGCCGTACTAATTACTGGCAACGGGCTGATATTGAAAGCATAAGTAAAAAGGAAGCAGAATTTGGCTTTGGAACCGACACCTCGGAATGGCATAGAAAGTGGTGATTTAACTGATCGACGTAATCTGACCCTGAAGGTTCAACGAACCAACAAAATGAAGAAAACTATAAATTAAACTGTATGAGAACAGGTACTATCATTGCTTATAACAAAAAGGTTGGGGTTGGCCTTATAAGAGACTCGAACAGTCAGCACATTAAGTTTTTCGAAACTGACTCCAATTCGCTTCCTGCAAGGGGCGACGTGGTTACCTTTGATATCGGGTTTAGAAACCGGGCGCTGGCTGCCATTAACGTTTTTATTTTAAAACTAGATAGTGAAGGCAACCAAAGGCTTAAAGCTCAGGTTTTGCCACCCGCACTTCACTAAATTGTTGTTTGAACGATAAAACCGTTCGTTTATCCAATAATTTGTTAGGATGAAAAACGGAATTGACTTTAATTGGCGCTATCTTTCTCATTTTTCGTATTCCCGTTGCCAAAAATTCAGAATGGCTACTTAGCTCAGACTAAAATCTATCGTTTATTGATGCTTTACTGTCCGAAGCCGGGTATTTATACAAATCATTTACGTTAAATACGGGCAAAAAAGGGTACTTCGCTATGCGTTACAATTATTACATTGCTTAAACCTATTTGAAACAACATGCTTAACCCCAGTTTTCCACTACAGGATCTGATCGAGAGAGAATCAAGATCTTACTTTTCGTACAGTTTAAAAGAGCAGCAGTTCTTATACAAGAATAAATCTTTCGAAGCCTTTCTTGCCGAGCATGCAAGCCCCGACCTTACGCAGCTATTGCTCTTAATACACGATGAAGACCGGGAATATGTTCGTAAGGTTTATCAAAGCCTCGGCCGTGGCCATGTTGCCGAGCGTATTGAGTTTCGGTTGGTAATGGAGCAACGTACTTACTACTTAAATCTCACCGCCGTTATCACTGCCGAAAAGCCCAGGTGCCTGATCGGACACTTTGAAGACGTTACTGAGGAAATTATTCACACCAAAAACCTGATCGAATACACTAATAAGAAAAACGCAGTGCTGAATATCATTAGTCATGATTTGGCAGGCCCATTGGGCACCATACAAATGCTGTCTGCGCTGTTGCAGGGAAAAGCGAGTTCGCTCAATACCGACAAACTGCAAAAAATTCTGGTCATGATTGAAACCAATGCAAAGCGGGGCATCAAGATGATTCAGGAGTTTATAAAAAAAGAATTTCTTGAATCTGTGGGTGTCGACGTACAAAAGCAGCGGATCAATATTGTAAAAGGGCTTGAGGAGATTATAGCCGAATACAAATCGTCGGAATTGCACATTCATCTTCATTTCGAATTCAATTGCCCATTCTCCGAAATATTTGTGATGATCGACCCAACCAAATTTTATCAGGCCATTAACAATTTAATTTCAAACGCGATTAAGTTTACTCCAGATAAGGGAACTATTTCCATCAATATTTCACGGAGGCAAATAAAGTAATTGTCGAAATTGCCGACACAGGTATCGGTATTCCGAAAAAGTTTCACGATAAGCTATTCGATAAATTTAATGTTGCGGGTAGAACGGGTTTGAAAGGTGAAAGCTCGGTTGGCCTCGGCATGTCGATTATAAAAACAATCATAAAATGGCATAACGGCAAAATCTGGTTTACATCCGAAGAGAACAAAGGCACCAATTTCTTTATCGAACTAGATGAATGTGATTAGGGAGTTTGGGCCAAAGGCATTCGTTTGGGAGAGTTTTCAGTTCTCAGTTGAGAGTTTTCAGTTCTCAGTTGAGAGTTTGTGCCAAAGGCATCCCTTCGGGACAATTAACCAATTCACAATAAGCAATACAGCAATTCACAGTAACCAATTTAGCAATCGAACAATTCAACAATTGAGCTATTAAACAATTAAACAGCTGGTAATTAAACAATACAGCAATTTAGCAATACAGCGTTACACCAGTTTACAACTGCGTTTACAAAAAGTTGTAACAAAGAAAACATCAACAAATAAGACACCGATTGATTATAATGGATAAATTAGCGGCATGAAGGGAAATTCTGATCAATCAAAAGTTGAAAAAAAAAATACTTTTAGCCTGGAGCGTTTACAGCTTAAGGGCGAAGGAGATGCGGTTAAGGTAGAAACTCAGGCCTTTCCGATTATCGGACTCGGCGGAGCAAGTGGATCAGTTGTTGCGTTCGAACAGTTTTTTAAACACATGCCGACTAATGCCGGCATGGCCTTTATTATTGTTATTCATCAAGACCCAAAAGAACAGGGAAACTACTTAGAAGTATTGAAATCGTTTACTTCAATGCCCGTTCAGTTTGCCGAAGATGGCGTTAAGGTTGTTGCAAATAGCGTTTACCTGGCTCCTATAAATTTCGATATCGGATTGCACGACGGCTACTTATTACTATTTAAAGCCACGCAAAATGAGGGTACACGCATGTGCATCGATCATTTTTTTCAAAGCCTGGCCGAAGATCAGTGGAATATGGCCGTGGGTATTTTATTTTCTGGAATTGGTGCCGATGGCGAAACGGGCCTGCGCATGATTAAGGAAAAACTTGGCATGACGATGGTACAAGACCCTGAAGATGCCACGTATGCGAGTATGCCAATGGCGGCGATAACGACACATCAATCAGATTATATCCTGTTGCCAGAAGAGATGCCCGGCAAGCTGATTAAATACCTTAGCCATCCGGTTTTGGGCGTTTCGTTGGAAGATATCGACTTCAATAAAACAAACAAGGTTCACATCCAGAAAATCATTATGATTCTCCGGTCGCATACCGGCCACGATTTTAGCTTGTATAAAAAGAACACCATTTCTCGCCGTATTGAACGACGGATTGCCTTTCATCAATTGCCTGATTATGAACATTATGTTAATTATCTACGCGAAAACCCCGCCGAGGTTGATATCCTTTTTAATGAGCTTTTAATCGGAGTAACCAAGTTTTTTCGCGATAAGCCTGCGTTTGATGCACTTACTGAGCATATTTACCCCTTACTTAAAAACAAGAACCCCGAAGAGCCGATTCGCATCTGGATAGCCGGATGTTCCACAGGCGAAGAAGCTTATACTGTTGCCATAATTATCACCGAATATTTGGATGCGTTACAATTGAAGCGTAAACCAAAAGCGCAGATTTTTGCTACAGACCTCGATGCAAATGCCATTGAAGTAGCCAGAACGGGTTTTTATTTCTCTAACATTGCATCAGAGTTGAGTCCTGAAAGGCTCGAACGTTTCTTCGAAAGGAAAAACAATGGCTACAGTGTAAAAAAAGAAATCAGGGAAATGATTGTGTTTGCCCAGCACAACCTAATCAAAGATGCGCCATTTACGCGGCTCGATCTGTTGTGCTGCCGAAATGTAATGATCTATCTCACTACAGAACTGCAGAAAAAAATCATTCCTATTTTTCATTATTCTTTAAACGTAAACGGCTTGCTATTTTTGGGTCCGGCCGAATCGGTAAGCGGTTTTCAGGAGTTTTTTAACAACGTAGATTCCAAATGGAAGCTGTTTGAGCGCAAAGAAGGTGCATCATCGATGGGCAAACTCCTCGATTTTCCCTTTCACGTGGCCAATCAGGATAAGCTGGTAAAGCCAGATCTTTCTGCGAAAAGCAGAAAACAAAGTCCCATTGTGGAGCATTTTAACAAGATACTGCTCGACAACCATACGCCTCCCTCGTTGTTACTGAACGATAAAGGCGAAATCATTTATATTAATGGCGCTACACAGCGCTTTATACACCTGCACCCGGGCGAGGCGGCGATGAACATTCACCGGATGATTCGCGAAGAATTAAAATATGCCCTCGGAAATGCACTTCACCAGGCTTCAACAAAAAGAACCAAGGTAGAAATCAACGACGTTAAGATCAAAGAAAACGATAAGCTTTATGTGGTAAACGTAACGGTAGATTACATACACGAACCCGCATTGCTCGGCATGTTGTTGGTTACCTTTTTCGAGCGCCCCGCCAAAAAAACGCAACGACGCAGCAAGCAAAGTGTGGCCATAAATGAGAGTGTGGTAGAAGAGCTCGAAAAAGAACTTACCTATACCAAACAGCAGCTGCATACCACCATTGAGCAAATGGAAACCTCATTAGAGGAGCTAAAATCGACCAATGAAGAACTGCAAAGCACCAACGAGGAGTTGCAAAGCACCAACGAGGAGGCCCTCACGACAAAAGAAGAAATGCAATCGCTTAACGAGGAGTTGATGACGATTAACCTGCAATACCAAACCAAGGCCGAGGAGCTTACGCAGTTAAACAACGATATGAAAAACCTGCTCGATAATATTGAGATTGGAACCATATTTTTAGATAACCATTTAAATATTTTGCGCTTTACGCCACAGGTAACCAAGCTGTTTAACGTAATTGCATCCGATATTGGCCGTTCAATAACCCATATCGTTTCTAATTTTGAGTATCCTGCTATAGAGCAGACGATAAAGGAGGTAATTTTAACCCTCAACGGCCGCGAACTCGAAGTAAAAACCAAAAAGAACGAGTGGTACAACCTCCGTATTATGCCCTACCGCACAATGGATAACTTTATTAGCGGCGCTGTACTCACCTTTACCAAAATTACGCCATTAAAATCGATGAGTGCCCAAGTGCACGGGCTTTTAAAATATGCGCAAAGCATTATCGAGCAGTTCGACGAAGCCACGCTAATTTTAGCCAGCGATAAAAAGGTATTGGCAGCAAACAGAAAGTTCATTAAACTGTTTCAAATGGTTGATTCAGAAATCAGAGAACATTCCTTTCTGGAAATTGTTAACAATAAATGGAAAATGAAAATTCTGGCCGAGAAGCTTTCTGCTCCAGTCCCTATTGTCGAACATTTTTACGAACAGCACCACTTTAACGGTATTGGCATGCTGAACTTAGATATATCAATTGAGCGGATTGCAGAAGACGGGCACAAGCCTAATCTTTTAATCTTAAAATTTAAGGAAAAGTAAGGTGAAAAACAATGACATCATATATAGAGAATCGGTACTTGGCGCATTAAGAAGTAAGGCAGAACAGCTTTTTTACACCGACGCAGACAAGAGACATCCGGAGGGGGGCGACCGAACCGCCCAGTTGCTGCACGAGCTCGAAATTTACGAACTGGAGCTTCAATTGCAGAACGAGGAGTTAAGGGCCTCGTATGCTACCCTCGAAATGGAGCGGCTAAAATTTGTCTCGCTATTTAACACGGCGCCTGTAGGGTATCTTATTCTCGACGCCCGGGGAATGATTCAGGAGATTAATGAAACCGGATCACAACTTTTATATAATCAAGGAGCCGGAATAAGAGGTAAGGCATTGAAATCATTTATTGTTGATGATTCGCAACATGCCTATACAAATTTTGTAGAAGGCATTAGCAAAACCGACGATCGCCTGCAATGCGAAGTACGTTTAAAAACAAAAAAAACAGAAACCCGCTATGTGCAGCTTAATGGAATAAAGGCACCTAATACCGATAACGGGCAACAACCGCTCTATATTACGATAACTGATGTTACCCATGCCAAACGCAACGAACAGGAGTTATGGGAAACTACCGAACGGCTCAACCAAACGTTAAAGGTTTCGCTTACCGGAACGTGGATGGTGAAATCGAAGGGGGAAAGCATTTTTTTGGATGAATACAGCAAGAATATCCTCGATGTTCGTGATCACGCAGCCTTTTTGCCCTGGAAAGCGCTCGTTGATATTTTCGTAGAGGAAGACCGGCCGAAATTGAACGCCCTGTTTGCCAATTGTGATGATGACAATGAAATTGACCTTGAACTAAGATTAATCAAAGCAAACGGCAATATTAAAACAATTCTGGTAAAGGGAAAATCGGTAAACCCTGTATACGGCAGCAGTTATTATGCTGGTATAATGACTGATATAACGGATAGAAAACGAAACCTGCAACTACGCGAGGAGACAGAAGACATTCAACGCCGACTACTCCGCAGAGCCGCGATTGAAGCTCAGGAAAAGGAAAGAGATAACCTGAGTGCCGCCCTGCACAACAGTGTGTGCCAAATTCTTTACGGCATTAGGTTTAACGTTAGTCAGCTTGCCAAACAAGAATCGTTTAAGAGCCATTTAGACGGCATAAACTCGTTATTGGATCAGGCGATTAGAGAGGTTCGGACGATTTCGGTAGAGTTAACACCCTCCATATTAAAGGATTTTGGTTTTGTCGCGGGAATAAAGGATATGACCGACCGACTGGGGCGGGCAGGATTTAAGGTAACAACATCGATTGATCAAAGGGCTGATCAACTCCCTGAAGAAACGCAATTGTATCTTTTCCGAATTGTTCAGGAGTTGCTGAATAACAGCATTAAGCACTCGGGAACAAACAGTGCCTCAGTATCGCTATGCGCCAAAAATGGCGAAGTAGATTTAACCGTAAGCGATGCCGGCAGAGGATTATCGAGCCAGCTGAACGATGCACTAAAAAAAGGCTCCGGCCTTCGCGGTATAAAGAACCGCGTTCAGCTATTAAACGGAACAATGACGATTGAAGATGCAGAAGGAATTACTTTTAAAATACACTTACCTAAAGGTGTTTAATAAGAAATGAAAGAACTTGAAATAAATAACATAATAACCATCGGAGCATCTGCCGGCGGTATAGCTGCAGTTTCTAAACTGCTTACCACTTTGCCGAAAGATATTGATGCGGCGATTTTTATCGTAATTCATCTTAGTAAGGAAACCATTACAGATACGGTGCTTTCGATCCTGAATAAAAAATCGGAACTCCCGGTCGAAATCCCAAAAAATGAATCGGAAATTAAGAAGGGAATAGTTTATCTGGCACCGCCCGATGCGCATATGATGCTCGTTCGCGGCAAAATCCTCATATCGAAGGGTGCTAAAGAAAACCACTGGAGACCCGCAATTGATGTGCTTTTCCGCACCGCCGCTGCAGCCTACGATTCTTGCGTAACGGGCATTATTTTAACGGGATTACTTGATGATGGCACCTCGGGAATGATAGCCATTAAAGATGCCGGTGGAACCTGTATTGTGCAAGAACCAAACGAAGCCGAGTTTGCCGATATGCCACGCAGCGTAATTAAAAATATCGATGTTGATTATCGGGTTTCGCTCGAAGATATGGGCTATATCTTGTCCGACAAGTATTCGAGGGGCAGTTGCGAACCGTCGGCCGTTCCCGACCGCATTAAAAAAGAATCGGAAATTACAATCCGCATGGCGAGTGGTTTTGAACAAACGAGTGAACTTGGTGATCCTACTGCTTTGACCTGTCCTGATTGCGGAGGGGTACTTACCCAAATTAAAGAACGCGGCGTTGGCAGGTTCCGATGTTTTACAGGCCACGTATTTTCAGAGGATAAACTTCGAACCAGCTATCTCGAAAAAACGGAAGAAACCCTTTGGATAGCCATACGCATGATGGAGGAGCGAAGAAACTTCCTGCTTTCTTATGATAGTCGCTATAACGGACCGGTTACATTAACCAACGATAGACAAAACAGAGCGTTGGATCTTAAAACTCACATTGACAGATTAAAGGTTATACTTACGGACGTAAGTAAGCCTTTGGATCAAAACTAAAAAACTATGTTAAAAATCATATTGGCTGAAGATCACATCATCGTTAGAAATGGGATCAAAATGCTATTAGAATCTCAATCGGGCGTTCAGGTAATCTCCGAAGCTGCAAACGGCTTGGAAGTGCTTGAACAAATTGATGCGGGGATTGTACCGGATATTGTATTAACAGACATCAACATGCCTGAGATGGACGGCATAAACCTCATCAGAGAGCTTAAACTGAAGCATCCTCAGATCAAAACCATTGTATTGTCGATGCTAGACAACGAAAAATACGTTGCGCAGGCCTTTAATGAGGGAAGCAACGGTTATTTGTTAAAGAATGTGAACGAAGACGAAATGGTATTTGCGCTAAAGACCGTTTCGGCGGGTACTAAATATCTTTGTGCAGAGTTGACCCAAAAAGTACTGGATCGTTATATCCAAACCTTGCAATCGGAGCAGAACAACCAGCAAATTGACCTTTCGATGCGCGAAATTGAAGTGTTGCATTTGGTTGCCGAAGGCTTTACCAATCAAGAAATGGCCGATAAATTGTTTTTGAGTAAAAGAACCATCGAGGGGCATCGCCAAACATTAATAGATAAGACGGGCTCGAAGAACACAGCGGCCTTAATTCGCTTTGCAGTAGTAAATGGCTATCTAAATTAGTGTACTGTTTTGTTCACTTTTTCTGAATTTTCGAACAACAAATCACCGTTATTAATACATTAAAAGCGTAAAAAGTACTGTTTTAACAAAAATAAATACTTTAAGTGCTTTTTATCATCATTTGGCGGTTTTAAACAAAAAGGCTTCGTAGTTTTTACTACGAAGTCTTTTTGTTTTTAGCAGGTATATTTCCCAGCCAAAAACGGCATTTGCGATGGAATGGGCTTTGTGTTGATTTTTAATAAAATCAGACCCTATGGATACCCTAAAATTTGCCAACAATATTAATAGCCACATGAGAATGTTGAGGTCGAATGCCTTAAAGTTTACCAAGAACATTGATGATGCAGACGACCTGGTTCAGGAAACGTTAATCAAAGCATTTCGTTTCAGTGAGAAGTTTGAGAAAGGAACGAATTTTAAAGGTTGGTTATTTATGATTATGCGCAATACGTTCATCAATTCCTATCATAAAATTACCAGATCGAGGGCGGTAATTGATCACGACCACGACCTGTCCGATCAGTCGATGCTATATGGAGCGGTGGGCAATGCCTGCACCAGCAAAATGGTGATGGATGATATACATAAAGCGATTGATCAGCTTCCGGAAGTGTACCGATACCCATTTTTACGCTACTTTGAGGGTTACAAATACAGCGAAATTGCCGAGGAGCTGAACATTCCGCTCGGAACGGTAAAAACGCACATCCACATGGCCCGGGAAATACTCAAAAAACACCTTAAAACCTATCATGCAAGTAACCCAAATGAGTCTTTTTAACATCGAGGCCTGTCAATAACTAAAGCATAACACAGGTTACTGAACAGATCCACACAGTTTAATGAACAGACCTACTTTTTAATACCTTCGAGCTACCTTTTAGTACCTCGGAGCTACCTTTTTGTACCTCCGAGCTACCTTTTAATACCTCCGAGCTACCTTTTAATACCTCTGAGCTACCTTTTAATACCTCTGAGCTACCTTTTTGTACCTCCGAGCTACCTTTTAATACCTCCGAGCTACCTTTTAATACCTCCGAGCTACCTTTTTGTACCTCCGAGCTACCTTTTAATACCTCCGAGCACCAATTTGGTGCTCGGAGGTACTTTTAAATACCCGTGGAGGCCCTTTTATCAAAATGAATGATTTTGCCGAGGAGTTGGGATGACGAGTTTTAAGCTGTCATTCTGAGGTTAATTTATTTTATAAAAATCAATATGAGTGACGTTGTTTTTTAGAAAAA
>Ga0308165_1003394_pt1 | contig 17139 bp, 17 predicted proteins | sample PhyWR2_FD_201032 | JGI IMG/M metagenome (GOLD analysis project Ga0308165, IMG submission 201032) | Phyllosphere microbial communities from UC Gill Tract Community Farm, Albany, California, United States - DLSLW.R2 | ecosystem: Host-associated > Plants > Phyllosphere > Unclassified | place: USA...
CTTTAATTTCAACATTCGCTCCTGTAAAGGGTTGCTTAAATGCCAAATAACTCGCATGTAAAGCCATACGTTTTAATGGGCTTTGGTAAGGTTCGGGGTGATACAGCTTATCGCCAGTAATCGGATGTCCGATATATTGCATATGCACCCGGAGCTGATGCGAACGTCCGGTAACAGGAGTGAGCAATACACGGCTAATATCTTCAGCTTCCGAATAATCCAAAACCTGATATAGGGTTTTGGCCGCTTTGCCCAATTCAAAATGCACCATTTGACGGGGACGGTTTTCCCAATCTGTAAGCAGTGGAACTTCGACACTTCCCTCACCCGCAAGCTTGCCTTGTACCAAAGCGATATAGTTTTTTTGTACGGTACGCGCCTGGAACATTTTACTGACCGCGACTTCTGCATCCCGGTGTTTGGCAAACATAAGTATGCCTGAAGTTGCCATATCTAGACGATGGGTGATTTTGGCGTGAGGGTATTTTTCCAGAACACGTAAATAGGCACTGTCCTGATGTTCAGGCAAACGCCCCGGTACGGACAACAACCCTGCAGGTTTTTCGATGACCACCAGATCTTCATCTTCATAGACAATAGCAAGCGGTTCTTGCGGTGGCATATAAATAAAGTTTTTGTTAATGGGCATGTGCGGATAGTGTTTGAGAGAATGGGCGCAAAATAACAAGGTGAGATAATGCTGTCAATCCAACTTCAACCTAGGGCTAAAATTGAATTATTTATTGTTTGCACCTGATTTTCCAAATGCAGGTTTAAGTTGATCTGAGAGATCATCTTCAATCAATTGCAGTACTTGATTTTCTACCTCATATTGCTGAATGGTAATTTTAAACTGACCCTGAAACCATTGATTTAAATGCAATGCATAAGTCCCTTTGTGACCTAGTCCCAAATGTTGTTTCAGCCGATTTTTAAGTCCGGTAATTGATGACCCCACATACATGACTGCGCAAGGTGCATTTAATTTTGCACAAGCATGGGTTGCCTGTTCTTTAAAAGTAAGAAAATGATTAAATGTCTGGTTAATATCGCCGTCTACTTGTTCAATGATATAAATTGCTTTAGAGATTTTGGGTAAATCATCCAATGTTGAAAATATAAACTCCTGAACAGGTAGAGCTGTTTTTGCAATGTAGCACTGTTGAATAAGCGTATCTAAATAACCCATATGATTTTATTACAATACAATGATTTATTTAATATTTTAGCAGCTAAAAAATAGAATTTAACGGTATTTTTTATTTTAAAATTTCAAAGGATTAAGTAAAATTCTACTGAAATTTTATCCAAACTCCCCCTTCAATCATCCCGTTCACATACTTCTATCCATTAATCTGCAAGATAATAATCAACCGTTGAAACCACGCGTACTTTTTTCAAATACGGCGTATTACTGTCTCGGTCTTCAATACTGAACAAGCCCTGATTGGCTGACTTAATTTTACCTAAACCGCTTTTAGAATCAGCAGCAAATTTTTCCGCAACACTGCGGGCATTTTCGGTGGCTTGTTCGATCATGGCAGGTTTGATGTCATTAAGTTTGGTAAATAAATATTCGGTTCTTTGCCCAGAATCATCTCCGCCAAAGGCAATGCCTTTTTTACCTAAAGCCACCAAGCGACTTTGTGCAGCACGTACCGCATCTATTTTGTGGGTATATACAGTTATAGTTTGATGTGCGGTATAACGGAGTGCAACATTTTCATTACCGCCATATTGCTGGGCATATTTATCCGTTGTACTGGGTGAAGCGGTAGTAATTTCCTCGGCAGTAAAACCTTCATTTTTCAAGAATGCCTGAATTTGCTGAGTGTTTATTTCCATGCTGTCGTACAACTGAGTCAGGTCCTGGCTGGCAGAGCTAAAGCGAATGGGCCAAACCGCTACATCGGCTTTCACTTCGCGTTCAGACAAGCCTTTGACCGAAACAATACGTTCATATTGTTTAATTTTCAGTGCGCTGCTGCCTAAAATCCATCCTGCAATAATCATCCCTAGGCAAATAAAAACGCCTAAAATAAGTGCGGGTTTGAACTGATTCATTGGACTAAATTCCTTTTTAGCATGACTTTAATTTGAGTTTTACGGTGGTTATTTTTATCGCATCAGTAGGAAAGTATTAATTAAATTATTGTGATAGTGGTATGTTTGACTGTGTACTTAGATGTTGAAATACAGCGTTAAATTTTAACTTTTACCCATAAAGTATAAAGCAATCAAAGGCACTAAGTTAAACAGTAGAATACCTACTTTATAGACCGCCATTCCCCCATAATGAATTGCATCAAAAGTCGCATCTGACAGATTGAACCATTTTCCATGGACTTGTTTAATCCAGTCACGCGCAAAAATAATAGCCAAAAACCAGATCATTAATATGATGTAATTGATGAGTACTGCGGAAAGCAAAAAACGACACCAAAAATCAAGATTCATATTGATTCTCTACGTGGTAGCTCATGATTTCTAAAATAACAGATTTAATATGCTGAAACGAGTTGCTGATTTGTATCTACATTATCAGGGTTAAAGTCTATTGCAGGTTTATGATTTTTAATTTTTTTATATTTTAATTGTTTTTTATTCGCTAGAAAATTCTTGAGGGTGTTAGGGAAAACATAATGTTTAACTTCAACAATTATAGCTTTGTAAGCGATAACCTTATGCCTATAAACTTGTGATCTATAGCGTCCTAAGCCGAATCGAGACCTTTTGGGTAAGTACTACACTCACGTTATACGTAACTAGTAGCAATCTACTCTTTTCGATCCCCGTCACACCCTTGAGATATAATTTAACAAGTTAGGCTCGGGATTAATTTCCTAAGATTTGTCTATTTCAAATTATTTTAGGAAAATTTCCCTTCAATAGCGTATTAAAAAGAATTTTTTATTAAATTTAAGTACATTATGGTTTTTTATTACGGTTTAATTAAGTTTATTGAAATTAATTTCAGGCTATTTTTCCTGTAAAAAATATGGTGCATAAAAAAACCTGCCCAATGGCAGGTTTTTTTATGCACGTTAAATCAGTGATCGTGATGTAAATACTCAGGTTCTTTCGGTAGAGCAAAACTACACAAGAAGCAAATTACCAGCATTACCACGACATAAACAAAGAAGAGATTTTCAATTCCGGCATCTTTAAACTGTAGCGCTACAGCAGGCGCCGTTCCACCAAATATCGCATTACCTACAGCATAAGAAAAGCCAACACCGAGTGCACGTACATGCGGTGGGAACATTTCCGCCTTAACCAGACCACTAATAGAGGTATAGAAACTTAGCAGCATCATCATAAAAATTAGCAACAAGGTCACAATGACTGGCGAATAGCTAAAGTATGGCATGGCAATCACCATCACTGGATAGATAAAGATTGCCACGGACGCACTGAATGCCAACATTGCAGCACGACGCCCAATACGGTCAGAAATCGCACCAAAAAGTGGTTGTGCCACCATAAATATAAACAGGGCCGCAGTCATCATGTAACCAACAGTTCTACCCTCAATCCCCAAATTGGTCATATAGGTTTTTGAGTAAACGGTCAGCACATAAAAACTTAAAGAACCTGCGGATGTATAACCGACCACCAGCAAGAAGGTTCTCCAGTGCTTTTTAAATAACTCACGCAAACTTCCCGCTTCTTCTTTACCTTCGTCTTTTTTGGACAAAGTCTCCTCTAAGCGACTACGTGCCAGCAATGAAATAATGGCAGCAACACCACCCACTACAAATGGAATGCGCCAGCCGCCATCCATTAACTGTTGTTCAGTCATTAGCATCAGCAAGATAACGCCCAATAAGCTTGCTAATAACTGCCCGCCAGATAAAGTCACATACTGGAATGAAGCAAAAAAGCCACGTTGCCCTTTGAGTGCAATTTCGCTCATATATGTTGCAACTGCGCCATATTCACCGCCTACCGATAAGCCTTGTAACAGACGTACCAAAAGCAACAAGAACGGTGCAGCCATACCCACCTGCTCATAGGTCGGTAATAAAGCAAACAAGAATGAACTGACTGCCATTAAACTAATGGAAATCACCATCGAGTTTTTACGGCCATGTTTATCGGCAATACGTCCGAAAATCCAGCTCCCAATAGGGCGCATAAAGAAACTGGCAGCAAAAACACCCCAAACGTAAACCCCTTGGGCTGAAGAACTCATATCTGGTGCAGTTAAGGCATGCTGAAAATACATGGCAAAAACAGCATAAATATAGAAGTCAAACCATTCGACCAAGTTACCCGAAGAAGCTCCTATAATCCCTCGAACGCGTTTGCTCTTCTCTTCTTTACTATAAACTATCTCACTCATTGCTATTCCTTTGTACCATTTATAATTATTGACAGAGCATGACTCCCACAATAACTTGAATTTTCCACTTTTAATTTTACAGTTCAATAGTAAATTACATTTAAGTCAAAACTCTTTACTTAAATATTGGCTTACTGGATTAACCCATATTTCTTTTAGATAAAAGTTTTGAATACTGAGGCTGTAGAGCGAATCTGCTCGATACTTTACATATAGATAAGTATCTAACTCCTATAAAATTAAATGAATTTTTTAGTTGTATTTTTATGAATGAGAATGGGCACTTTTCAGTGAAGATAAATAATCTTGTATAGAATTTATTGATTATTCTAATTTTAGCAGCGAGAGGATGGTTAAATTTAACTAGCGCCCAGTTAAAAATAAAGAAACAGCAAAGCTGTTTAAATCTAACAAAAGTGAATGTTTTGATACCGGCATTTAGATGAAGTAACAGGCAAGTCAGCTATCTAGCAAATAAATGACGGGTATGCTGATTGATATAGGCATTTAAGCCATCGCCATACTGAGCCAGTTGTTTCATGTTCTCGACATGCTGATAGCCTGCACTGGCATAACTATAGGTATAAGTTTTTGATTTTTTCTTGAATTGAACCCGAATAAACTCATTGCCAATTTCATAGTTGGCAACACCAGAGTCGTGATTAAGGTCTAGATAATGTTCCAACTGGGCAGCCCTGAAAACCATGAATTTCTTGTTTTTATATGGGGATAAATTGATCGTTTTTCAAACAAATATAACGAATTAACACCAATGCTGAAGTAATAAAAAAGCCCTATTGAGTAATAGGGCTTTTGTTCAAAACAGAGGGTAACTGTTTTTATATGTGCTGCTTAGGCAATTTTGTTGTTAAATATATTGCCAAGACATTTGGTACACGGGGGTAAACGATCTGTACCAATTTCTAAGTAAGTGCGTTTTCCGCACTGAACACAAAAATAGAAGCCTGTTCCGGGTTTTTCGCCAGCAGTAACCATTTTTGTTCTCCATGGGTTTTAGAAATGGTAGAATCAGTATATCCCTATTATGATGAATGTCTATTGTCCATTTCGACAGATGATAGTGGCGTTTGGGCGAAGTTTTCTAACTGTCATTACTCGCTTTTGCAGGAGTTATAGAATCAATAACATCTTCGACCTTGTTCACTATTCTTTCTCCAACCTTATTCAGACCTGTTTTTTCTATAACCTCATGAGTAGGACTACCATGATTTACAGAATCAACCAATCTCAATGGTGCTTCTTCAAGCCTAGTCAATGCAACATTAAATAATCGAGCCTCAAACTCTTCATCGATTTTTGCAGCTTCTTTTTTATACCCCTCATATGCTTTTGCTACTGATGCCTTGAAATCATAATCTTCTGCTAATTTGAAACGTTGACTAATTTGTTTCGTCGCTAACCAAGCAAACCACAAAGGCGCAATAACACTCGTCATTGATAAAATTATTTGTATCCAAATGATCCCCCCAATTTAAATTCTGGGATAACAAGGAACTCGTTAAAATTTGTATTCTTTCGTGCCCAATCCAAGCGCCTACAGCTAGAGCAAATAATAATCCGCCAACCCATAATCTCATTGAATTTTTAAGATCTTTTGCTCTTTGATCAAAAGCTGAAGCTAACCCTTTTGTGGTTGTTATTCGGTATGCATCTTCACAATTCTCTATTAACTTTTTAGCTTGTTTATGTAATTCATTAATAGATTTAAGTTGTGCTTCTACAGAGGCTTTATGTTCAGTAATCTTTTTTCTATCAAAAGATGAGTCTTCATGAATTTCTGAAATTTTTATTCTAGCTTCTTTTAAACTTTGTAAATCAGTGGGTAACGATTCTGCTGCCTCTGTAGCTTCTTTTATTAAATCAATTTGTTGTGATAGGTCATCTTTATTAGGAATAAGATTATCTAATTCCGTCTGAATCCCCCTTAATCTACGGTTAAGTGCAGGTGGCAATGCTTTAGAATCTTGTAAAATTTCCCATGAAAATAATGGCTGAATAACTTTTTCAACTCATTGTAAGGTTGATAGATAAGCTGGTATAGCCTGATTACCATGTCCATTAAACATATAAGGAATTGTATCTGAATACATAACCTGTAAACGTGTAGGTATCAATGATATTAATTCGACTAATTCAGCATCGATAACTTTAATTTCAGAGTTTCGGATGCTCATCGATAAATTTTTAGGAATATTTGCTAAATCATGTCTCGTTACCGCAGGATGATGCCATCCAAAAACATTTTTTAAAACTTGATCATCATTCCATGACTTTAAAACAACTTGCGATAGCTCATCTAAAGCATCACATAGCTTAATTAAGGTTTTATCCATATCTCCCCCTCTTTAATCGTATAATTTTTTTACATTTCGCATAATATAAGAATTTAGCCCATTACCACTCTTAGCTAACACTTTCATTTTTTCTATATGAAATTGACCTGCTTTATAATAACTATAAGTATAAGACCTAGCAGTTCCTTGAAACCAAACAGTTATATACGTACTTCCAATTTCGAAATGAGTAACATTTGAATCATTATCTATGTCTTTATAAATTTCCAAACTTAGCCCCCCTTAATAAAAAACCCCACTTCACAGTAGGGTTTTTTTACAACAATATCAATAACTTTTAGTCTATGTTTATGAAGTATGGCAAGCCGCTGCACACCAATAACAACCATTAATTCTATTGCTAGGCCAATTCGATTTAGCTTGAGCAACCGCTTGCTGACAATTAGAAAAATTGCCTAGTTCAATTTGATTCTCTGCAGCCGGCAGATAGCTACAACCTTTTGTGGCATTGTGTACTTCATGATCACCACTAGATTGTGAGTTCTTATTAATAATATATTTATCCATTGACTTTCCCCATTCAAAAAATTTAAGTGACATTAAAAATAAAGCCATATTAATAATATGGCTTTATTGGTTAAAAATCAAACACCTTTATAAATAGTTAATTACGCCACTTGCCCTTCCAAAAAGTCCTGTGCAAAGCGTTGCAATACACCACCCGCTTCATACACATGCACTTCTTCTTCGGTATCCAAACGGCAGGTTACCGGCACTTCAGTAATCTGATTCTTGCCATCATCTGTGGCACGTTCAATCACTAAAGTTAAGGTTGAACGTGGCGCAATATTACCAATCACGCTATATAGCTCAGTACCATCCAGCTTCAATGTTTTACGGTCTGTGCCCGGTTTAAACTCAAGCGGCAATACACCCATGCCGACCAGATTGGTACGGTGAATACGCTCAAAACCTTCTGCAACAATCGCTTCTACACCAGCTAGACGCACACCTTTGGCAGCCCAGTCACGGCTTGAACCCTGACCATAGTCTTTACCGGCAATCACAATCAAAGGCTGCTTACGGTTCATGTAAGTTTCAATCGCTTCCCACATACGCATTACTTCGCCTTCCGGCTCTACACGCGCTTTCGAACCTTGCTTAATTGTACCGTCGGAACGAACCACCATTTCATTAAACAGTTTCGGATTCGCCAGTGTCGCACGTTGTGTAGTCAGGTGATCACCGCGGTGCGTCGCATAAGAGTTAAAGTCTTCTTCAGGCACACCCATTTTTTTCAGGTATTCGCCTGAAGCACTGTCGAGCACAATCGCATTCGATGGAGATAAGTGGTCGGTGGTAATGTTGTCACCCAAAATTGCCAGCGGACGCATATTTGCAAGTGTACGCGGTGCAGCCAATGCCCCTTCCCAATACGGCGGACGGCGAATATAGGTACTTTGCGGACGCCAGTCATACAGTGGACTGACTGTCTTTTCATTCTTGCCTAGATCGAACATTGGAATATAGACTTGACGAAACTGTTCAGGCTTCACTGACTTTTGCACCAAAGCATCAATTTCAGCATCGGATGGCCAAATGTCTTTTAAGTAAATTGGATTACCGTCTTTATCGTTGCCAAGTGAATCTTTTTCGATGTCAAAACGAATAGTGCCGGCGATTGCATACGCAACCACGAGCGGCGGTGATGCCAAGAATGCCTGTTTTGCATAAGGATGGATACGACCATCAAAGTTACGATTACCCGATAACACCGCAGTTGCATACAGGTCACGGTCAATAATTTCTTGCTGAATTTTTGGGTCTAACGCACCAGACATCCCGTTACAGGTGGTGCAGGCATAAGCCACAATACCAAAGCCGAGTTTTTCTAAATCGTGCAATACACCCGCCTCTTCAAGGTAAAGTGCTGCCGTTTTAGATCCTGGTGCAAAAGATGATTTCACCCAAGGTTTACGGGTTAAACCCAACTCGTTTGCCTTACGCGCAAGCAAACCTGCTGCAACAGTATTACGCGGGTTTGATGTATTGGTACAAGACGTGATTGCAGCAATGATCACTGCACCGTCCGGCATTAAACCATCGGTACGCTGCTCAACCACGCCGGCAATGCCTTTTTCTTTTAAGTCAGCTGTAGATACACGTGCATGCGGATTCGATGGCCCGGCAATATTGCGGGTCACAGTCGACAAGTCGAAACGCAGTACACGCGGATATTCTGCTTGTTTCATTTCGGATGCCCAAAGCCCAATTTCTTTGGCATAGGCTTCAACCAGTTTCACTTGTTCTGCTTCACGACCAGTCAAGGTCAGATAATCAATGGTGTTCTGGTCAATGTAGAACATGGCAGCCGTTGCGCCATATTCAGGAGTCATGTTGGAAATCGTGGCACGATCCCCCACCGACATGCTGTCCGCACCTTCACCAAAGAATTCAAGATAGGCACCCACGACACGCTCTTTACGCAAAAATTCAGTTAGTGCCAATACGATATCGGTTGCAGTAATACCGGCTTGACGCTGACCGACCAGTTCCACACCAATAATGTCTGGCAGACGCATCCACGATGCACGGCCCAGCATCACATTTTCAGCTTCCAAGCCACCGACACCAATCGAGATTACCCCCAAAGCATCGGTATGCGGAGTATGCGAGTCTGTTCCTACGCAGGTATCTGGATACGCCACGCCATCACGGTTTTGAATCACCGGAGACATTTTTTCCAGATTGATCTGGTGCATGATGCCGTTGCCCGCAGGAATTACATCGACATTTTCAAAGGCTGTTTTGGTCCACTCAATAAAGTGGAAACGGTCTTCATTACGACGGTCTTCAATGGCACGGTTTTTCTCAAAAGCATCAGGATCGGAACCGCCATACTCCACTGCCAATGAGTGGTCAACGATGAGCTGTGTAGGAACAACTGGATTTACCTTGGACGGGTCTCCGCCCTGATCAGCAATCGCATCACGTAAGCCAGCCAAGTCGACCAGTGCGGTCTGACCCAAGATGTCATGACAGACTACACGTGCCGGATACCAGGGAAAGTCGTGATCTTGTTTACGTTGAATAAGTTCTTTTAATGACTGCTCTAAAATGGCTGGGTCACAACGGCGTACCAACTGTTCTGCAAGTACTTTAGAGGTATAAGGAAGTTTGGCATATGCGCCTGGCTGGATATCTTCTACGGCTTGGCGCACGTCAAAATATTCGAGCTGGGTGCCTTGCAGTAGTTTACGGTAGTTGTTGTTCATAGCTTACCTGCCTCTTAAATCATTTTTTTACTGCGTAATTGTTGTTGACTAGTCACACTCGTTTGTTAGCATTGTACGCTGTGAAAAAGCCATTTCCCAAATCACATATATTTCAAAAGCTTAGGTATAAAATTGGCATTTTAGAAATATTTAGTTACATAAAATTTAGAATATTTGCCCTAAATGTGCTTTTTTTTGCAAAATAGCGGAAAATACAGCTAATTCTTTAGTATTAGATCCAGTATTGGTGGGCAATAAATGAGTAATCCAGCTTTCTCCTTATTCACGCTAAACGGTGTGGATGCGCAAAAATTCCTTCAAGGTCAAGTGACTTTAAATACCGAAGCCTTAACAGAAAACCTAACTCGATATACAGCAATCTGTAGTTTAAAAGGTCGTATTCAGTTTGGTTTATGGCTCAAAAAAATTAATCCGGAAAGTTTTGAAATTGTTGTGACTGCCGATCAAGCCGAAGAGTTTGCCAAGCATATTAAAAAGTTTGGTGCATTTTCTAAAATGAAGCTGGAAGAAGTCGGTTCAGTGTTCCCTACTCTAGATGGCGACAGCACTAATTTTTCTGCGGCTGAAACTGATATTGCAGTATGGCAACTGCAAGCGATTGAATCCGGTCAAGCCTGGATTGAAGCAGCAACGGCGCATGAGTTCCAACCGCAAGAATTACGTTTACACCAACGTGAAGGCGTGCATTACGACAAGGGCTGTTATATTGGTCAGGAAATCATTGCGCGCCTGTGGTTTAAAGCCAAGCCTAAAAGCTGGTTACATTTGGTTCAAGGTACAGGTGCAACACCTGCTTTGGCAACAAAGTTAAATAATGATGTTGAAGTGGTAAACAGCATTGCGATTGATGGCGGTTATAAAGCTTTAGTGGTCGCTAAACCTGCAGCACTTGAAGAACTAGGTTTAGCCGTTTTAGATTTACCAGAGGCTTTAAAAGGCGATGTGGCACGTCCGTAATAATATTCAAGTTTACTAACTCCATTAAAAAAGCCTCCCAAATCGGAGGCTTTTTAAAATCATAAATTAAAATCGTGAAAAAGTTTGTTCATGTCTTTAATGACATACTCTTTAAAATGAAATGCACGCGCATGTTTTGCATCAATACGTGCCGTCTTACCCTCATGTTCAAAGATATAAACACGGTCGTCTTTGCTCACCAAAAAGTTTTTGCCTAATCTCATTAACAATGCATCAAATTTATCTTCATCCGGAATGCTTTCATCCAGATTAATCTGATCATATGCCCGTTTAATCGCTTTGATGAACATTCATATACTCACAATTTTATTCAGCCGCGATTTAAACAAACATTGAGGAAAAAGCAAAGTGCTGTTGATTTCGTGACGCCTTTTTTATGTCATGAAATTTTACTTAAACTAAAACTTTAACTTTAACTTTAGAAGAGCAATTCACGTTAATACAAAAAAGCCTTAAGGCTGATTTAAGCTACTCATTATTTACTTAAGCCCTTGCTCTGCAAATATCAAAAAAAATTGTTGCAGTACACAAATCATATATTTACATTCACACAATTAAACTTATGATGTTGTATTGAGTCTTCCACATACATTCTTAAACACATAAATGGAATTATGTGATTGTTTATAAAAAGGTTATTAAACTATGAAAAAAATTATACTTGCCAGCATCATTGCGCTGTCTTCACATCTTGCAATGGCAGAGATGGCAACAAACTCTGTTGATCCTGCATTTGCTAAAATTGAAACATTAATCAAATCCAATAATATGAAGGATGCTTACCAAGAATTGGAAAAATTGGCCAAAACGGGGAATGCTCAAGCCATTTATAACTTAGGCTATCTGACTCAAACCGGTCAAGGTACAGCCAAAGATGAGAAAAAAGCCATTAAGCTGTATGAAGAGTCTGCAAGCAAAGGCTATCCTGTTGCCAACTATGTATTGGGTAAAAATTACATGGGTGGAACTCTAGGTCTTAAACAAGATACTAAAAAAGCCAAACAGTATCTAGAAAAAGCCTCTAATCAGGGTTTTGCTGATGCGACTGTCGATTTAGCCGTTTTACTTTTTGCTGAAGGTACACCGGCTTCAGAAAAACTGGCATTGCACAAATTAGATCCTTTAATTAAAAAAGATAACTATCAAGCAATTCATGCCAAAGCGTTATATGACATTAGTTTGGGTTTTAAAAATAAAAATGAAGCACCCATTAAACAAGGTTTAAAAAGCATTCAAGAGTTGGCGCAAAAAGGCTATATTCCAGCCTTGATGGCCGTGGGCAATATGTTTGCAAATGGCAAAATCGTGCCGCAAAACTTGCCTGAAGCGAAAAAGATATTCTCTGCGCTAGCAAAAGAAAATATACCGCAAGCCAAAGAATCTTTAGCAGTAGTGGATAAAATGATGGCTGAACAAGCAAAAGCTCCTGCAAAGGCTGAAAAGAAAAGCTAAGTTTTCCTCATAAAAAAAGCCCTCAGTTAGGGGCTTTTTTATTGCCGTTATCATCATTTACCACCAAATTGCAATTAGACCACTCAGCAGCATAAAACCCAATATTGTACTGAGCATTAGAGCGCTCAGTGCTTTATCACCAAGTCCATAGTTCTGTCCCAAAATACCGAACGCAATCGGCATGGGTAATGCAGCAAGCAATGTGCCGGCATACAGCATTTCCTGACTGACATTGGGTGAAATACTCAGTAAGGCAAAAATAGTCAGTGGCATCAGTACAATTTTTATTAGCACCAAAGTCATGCTCTGTAAATCTACAGCTTTTAAACTCATTCCAACCAGACTTCCCCCAATGACAAATAAAGCAATCGGAGATGCCGTTTTGCCTAACATCTCTAAAGCCTGAGCAATGGAAGATGGAAGTTGGATCTTCAAGATCACACATAACATGCCAAACACGATCGACAGAATAACCGGATTTTTAATGACGTTATATAAAGTCTGCTTGAGCAACTGAGATTTCGCCCGATGTTGATGAATACCTGCTTCAGCAATAATCAGGGTCAAAGTCATAATTAGCAGATTTTCAATAATCAGGGTCAAGGAAAGATAAATTGCTGCATGCTGTCCAATCAACATCATAAGTATGGCTGTACCAATAAACCCGGTATTGGACATGGATGCGCCCATAGACAATACGCCAGATTCGGTCAAACGACATTGAAAATATTGACGGTACAACAAAAATGCAAAGGCAAAAACAAGCAGTGATCCCCCGCCATAAGCGATGAAATAACTGGGATGCCAAATTTCATCAAAACGCTTACTGGATAAGGCTTGCAATAAAAATGCCGGCAAGGATATTTTAAAAACAAACTGACTTAAACCTTTTATATGCTCGGCTAAAATAAATTCGAACTTTACGCAGATAAATCCCAATAGAAGCAGCAGGCAAATCGGTAAAATTACACTTAAAACCACAACTGCTCCTTGTTTTTAAATCAAATTATTTCAGCTCAATCACTACCATTTGAACCATTCAATTTTGGTTTTGAAAAGGTTTAAACAGTGATTTCAAACCATGCGGCTGACAGCGCAAATATTGCGGTGAAATTTCAATATGTGCATCCAATGTCGCAGCAGCATGCCAAGGCCAACGCGGATCGTAAAGCATGGCACGTGCAAGACCAATGGCGTCTGCTTGTCCGGTTTGTAAAATATGTTCAGCTTGCTGCGCTTCAGTAATCAGTCCTACTGCAATGACCGGAATATGAACCACTTTCTTTATTGCTTCAGCAAAAGGCACCTGATAGTTGGCACCAATTTGAATCTGTTGCTGGGCATGCAAACCACCACTGGATACGTGAATATAAACTGCCCCCAACTGCTCTAGAGCTTTGGATAAACCGACCGAAGATTCCACATCCCAACTGTCTTTTCCATCGATCCAATCGGTCGCCGAAATACGCACCCCGACCGGATAATCTGCAGGTACTGCATTTTTTATGGCTTGCAGTACTTCAAGCGTCAAGCGAATCCGGTTTTCAAAACTGCCCCCATATTCGTCATCCCGGGTATTGGAGAGTGGTGACATAAACTGGTGCAGCAAATAACCATGCGCTGCATGTATCTCAATTATATCAAAACCTGCATCCACGGCGCGTACGGCTGCATCAGCAAAGTCCTGAATCACTTTCTGGATTTCATCTTTACTCAGCGCATGCGGTGGGTGATCAGTTGGATTAAATGGCAAATCACTGGCAGAAACAGTTTGCCAGCCGTGTGCTTCTTCCGGTTTAAATTGGTCTTTTCCAGCCCAGGGTTTATCGGTAGATGCTTTACGGCCTGCATGCGCCAATTGAATACCAAAAGGCATAGGAGATAAAGATTTTACTTTAGCCAACAGCGCTTTTATTTGAGCACGTTGCAAATCATTCCAAAGCCCTAAATCTGCATAACTGATTCGCCCTTCAGGCTGAACCGCAGTGGCTTCAATAATGCATAAACCTGCACCCGACAAGGCATAGTTCGCCCATTGCTGTTCGTGCCAATAGGTCACTTCCCCTTGTTCAGTTGCTGAATACTGACACATGGGTGCAATCACGATTTTATTATTAAGTTTTAATGTTCCAAACTGAATATTTTCAAATAATAAAGCCACACTTTCTCTCCTTAAAATGCTTTAGTAACACTTAAACCTGCGCTCCAGTTCGCACCATCCGCAGGTTCAAAGAAACGACCATTGCCATCATTGACAATGACTGAGCCTACATACTCTTTATCAAATAAATTATCGACCCGGGCAAAAGTCCGCACTTTCCAGTCTGCATTTTTCCAAATATAACCCACATTGACACTGGTTACGCTATAGCTTGGTGCAGCATCAGAATTGAGATCATCGACATATAATTTGTCAATATAGCGAACATCTAGCCCAGCGTTAAAACCAGTTTCCGGCTGCCAGCCCAAAGATGCAAAAGCCTGATTTTTAGCTACACCTGGAATGTAATTCCCTTTCGCTACTACCTTTGCAGGGTCAGTATTTGGGATATCGGCATCAAAAGTTGCATCGATAAAACTATAACTTGCTTGCGCAGTTAACTCACGCCATAGCTTTTTATTCCATGAGAGTTCCACACCTTGTCTTAGCGTTTTATCGGCATTGCGGAAAGTATTCCGTCCATTGTTCGATTCAGCTGAAACGATGTCGTTGTGCGTTTCACTTTGGAAAATAGCAGCAGTAAAATTACCGAAACGATTTTGAGATTTTAAGCCCAGTTCATAGTTATCACTGGTCGCAGGGTTTAAGTCAAAGTTAATTCCCGATGTCGCCACTGTTGGATAAGCCATTTCAGTAAAAGTCGGGGTTTCAAAACCTTTGGCATAACTGATATAGGTCGAAAATTCTGGAGTAATGTTCCAGGTCAATGCGGCAGAAGGTAAAAATTTTTGATAATCCGTTTTACCGCTGTCGTCTCCATTATCTGTGACAATATAATGATCTTTAGATTCATAATGCACATTGCTATAACGTAAGCCAGTATCTAATGTCCAATTGGGTAAAAAATCCCAAGAGGCTTGCAGATAAGGGTCTAAATTCCACAGCGTATTATTCTCATCCCGGCGTAAATTTCCCTTGATGCCATATTGTGGCTGATTATTTACCAATACAAAGTTTTCATAACCTTGCCGGTCTTCATCCATATAATCAAAGGCCAACCCAGCAGTAAATCGGGTATTAGGTAATAAATCCTTGCCTGTCCAGCGTAAATCAGTACCATAAAAGTCACGCGAAAAGTCGATCACACCACCGGCATGACGCGGGTTTACTTGTGTTGAACTGGGGATGGATTGATATTGCACAACCTGACGTTGACCGTAATAAGCCATCGCATTAATTTCATGCTGATCATTAATCGGTTTTGACCAGGTTAAACCCGTCTGGGTTTGATTAATTTCTTTACGTACATCAAACTGTTTTAAGAATGGGACTTGTTGTTTCGGATTTTCTTTCCATTGCGCTCGGGTCAAGCCCTGTGGATCATCGGCATTAATATCCACATGATTCACAATCCAGTTCAGTTTAGAACCGTCTTCTAAATCCCAGGTCAGTTTGGCATTGCTTAATACTTTTTTGGCAGCGCTATGCTCCCGATAGCCATCGGTATCAAAATAAGATGAACTCACTACATAACTCGGTTCACTGGCTTTATCTGCCCCACCTTGCAAGACAATATCCGTACGACCTTTGTTATGACTCCCCAGCGAGTAGCCTAACTGGATAGAGTCACGGCCCTCGCCTTGTTTAGTGGTGGTTAAAATCGTACCACCCGAAGAGTTACCATAAAGTGATGAAAATGGTCCACCCAAAACTTCAATATGATCCAAGCTGCTTAAATCAATATTCGAGGTTTGTCCCTGACCATCAGGCATAGTTGCAGGAATGCCATCCACATATAAACGTATGCCCCGCACCCCAAAAGTTGAGCGTGCGCCAAAGCCACGCATCGAGATTTGTAAATCTTGGGCGTAATTTTCACGGTTATTCAGTTGTAAGCCAGGCACACCTTTTAAGGTTTCAGATAAATTAATGCCCAGATTATTTTCATTGTTGTTCTGATCAACTCGATATACCGAAGCTGGTGTTTGCAACCAGTCTGTATCAGTACGTGTTGCTTCAATTTTTAAGGTAGGCAACAAAACAGGTTCCGTAGAACCTGCTTCAGCATAAAGGTTTTGGCAGATGCATGCCGTCAGGCAAAGTAAAGTCATATTGATGGGCATCAGGTGATATTTACCTTGCATGGGGACTCTCTATGTCATATTAAAATACTACTTTAGAGCTTAAACCAAGAACCAAGGCATCGTCCACGTTATTTGTAGTGCCTGGGTTAATAACATATTGAATATTCGGACGAAGCATTAACCATTTGGTTGGGTAATAGCTATAGTTCAATTCAACATTGTATTCGGCACTGGCATTAAATGCAGGATGAGGGATACGGTCATTTACATGTACACGGTTTATCCCCAGGCCTAAAATGTCATTAGGTTGAGAATCCAGTAAACCAATATATTTCACCCCGATTTGTTGTGAATTATCGACTTTATTGGTGGTACGGTCATGCCAGGTAAAGTTGGCAAAGCTATGCAAGCCCTGTTTACCCGAACCTGTCGAGGTCAATTGCTGTTCGACTGCCAACCAGCCAGCATAAGTACGATCTTCGCCCATTGTGCCTTTAGCATAGGCAAC
>Ga0308165_1003395_pt1 | contig 17138 bp, 13 predicted proteins | sample PhyWR2_FD_201032 | JGI IMG/M metagenome (GOLD analysis project Ga0308165, IMG submission 201032) | Phyllosphere microbial communities from UC Gill Tract Community Farm, Albany, California, United States - DLSLW.R2 | ecosystem: Host-associated > Plants > Phyllosphere > Unclassified | place: USA...
TTGTTTGAAGACCTTAATTAATAGCATAAGAAATCGTTCAAAAAAGTATATTTAAATTGACATTCCTTACTAATAAACACTCGTTGTTAGATAAGAATACCTTTCAGATATTTTACTGAATTAGAGAAGTCGCTGGTCGTTAATATTCTTGATATAAAGAATATCTACTCAAGCATCGCAATGATTTCTGCTGTTTTCTGCTGCATAAGTGTAACATCAGCACGCGATTCAACATTCAAACGCACTACCGGTTCGGTATTGGATGAGCGTAGATTGAAGCGCCACTCAGGGAATTCAATGCTAATCCCATCGGTATAATCTACCTCTCCGGCTAGATTAAGGTAGTGCTGTTTGACCTTATCGATTGAGACCGTTGGTTCAGCCAGTTTAACGTTGATCTCACCTGAGGACGGGTAAGCGGCAATGCGATCCTCAACCAACTGACCAATGGTTTGTCCTTTCACGCAAACCAGTTCGGCAACCAATAGCCATGGGATCATTCCGCTGTCGCAGTATGCAAAATCACGGAAATAGTGATGAGCACTCATTTCACCACCATAAATGGCGTCTTCTGCACGCATACGTTCTTTAATGAACGCGTGGCCAGTCTTTGACATAACCGGTTCGCCGCCCGCCTGCGTCACTACATCGATGGTATTCCAGCTCAAGCGAGGATCGTGGATGATCTTAGCACCAGGCTGTTTTTGCAAGAAAGCTTCAGCCAGCAAACCAACAATGTAATATCCCTCTATAAACTCACCGTTTTCATCAAACAGGAAACAGCGATCAAAGTCCCCGTCAAATGCGATACCCATATCGGCACCGTGCTCACGTACTGCGTTGGCCGTATCAGCGCGGCACTCGGGTAACAATGGATTAGGAATACCGTTCGGGAAGGTACCGTCAGGCTGATGATGAACTTTGATAAACTCAAGCGGAACATTATGCGCGTTTAACTGAGCTTCAATTGCATCAATCACATGACCAGCAGCCCCGTTACCAGAGTTAATAACCAACTTAAGTGGCTTGAAGTTTTCTGTTTTGATGTAAGAAAGCACATGCAGGACGTAATCTGCCAATACATCCTGTTGAACATAGTGACCGCGAGCTGCTAAAGGAGCAGGGAATTGATTTACTTCAGCCAGCTCTTGGATTGCGCGCAAACCAGTATCACCACTGATAGGCCGAGAGCCTTCTCGCACCAACTTCATGCCATTGTAATCGATCGGGTTATGACTTGCTGTTACCTCTATACCACCATCAGCTTTAAGGTGCGAAGTGGCAAAGTAAATCTCTTCCGTCCCGGTCATACCAATATCGATGACATCAGTTCCGGCATCTTGTAAACCTCTCGCCAAAGCCTGTTTCAAACTTTCACTGGTAAGGCGCACATCGCTACCCAACACAATCGTCTTGGGTTTTAAGAACTCTCCATAAGCACGGCCAATCCGGTAAGCGATATCCTCATTCAGTTCTTCGCCTAATTTACCGCGAACGTCATAAGCCTTAAAACACGTTAACTTTTTCATTTCAAATCCTTCAGTCAAACTCTACCATACCGGTCATGTAAACGTTCAATATCGTCCTCTCCCAGATAGAAACCAGAACGCACCTCGATGATTTCAAGATCGATCTTCCCTGGGTTTTCCAACGTATGAACGCAACCGGCAGGAATAAAGGTAGACTGGTTCTCTGACAGTAAAAACTCTTTATCGCCAAGGCTCACTTTTGCCGTTCCGCTCACCACCACCCAATGTTCCGCCCGATGGAGATGGCGCTGGAGAGACAAGCCGTGCCCTGGATGAACAACAAGTTTTTTCACCTGAAAATGCTCACCGCTATCAATATCACAAATGGTGCCCCAAGGGCGGTAAGAGGATGAATGCTGTCGATAGTGGTGAAGATTGCGCTTCTTCAGCTCATCAACCACCTTCTTCACATCCTGTACCTGATCTTTCGTGGAAATCAGCAATGCATCGTTGGTATTAATAACCACCAGATTATCTAGCCCTATGGTGGCGACCAGTGCAGATTCAGATGAGATATAGTTATTACTAGAATTAATGGAGATAATTTGTCCAACGTTTACGTTGCCCTGTGTGTCTTTCTCTGAGACATCCCATAAAGATGACCAGGACCCGACATCGCTCCAACCTGCGTCGATAGGAATCACCACCGCATCGCTAGTTTTCTCCATTACAGCATAGTCAATAGAATCGCTCGGGCAATGTTCAAACGTATCTTGTGCAACGCGGATAAAGTTCATATCGCGTTTACTATCAGCGACTGACTTCTGGGTGTTAGCAAAAATTTCAGTACTGAATTGCTCCAATTCTTGTAGGAATTTGGCAGTTTTGAACATAAACATGCCGCTATTCCAGCTGTATTCACCGCTGGTGAGATACTCTTGGGCCTTTTCAAGGCATGGTTTTTCGACAAAAGAATCCACTTTGAAACAATTGCTGGACAGATTACTACCACGCTTGATGTAGCCGTATCCCGTTTCAGGATGCTCAGGAATTATACCAAAAGTAACCAAATGATTTTGTGAAGCAAATTGCAGCGCGGTTTGGATAGCAGAATGGAAATTATCTACTTTTTTAATAAGGTGGTCCGCAGCTAATACTAAAAGGATGCTATCAGGATCTCCTTCTGCCGCAAGGTGCGCAGCAAGAGCTACGGCCGGTGCCGTATTACGGCCCACAGGCTCTAGGATAATGTTTGTTGCCAGTTGGTTAATCTCACGCAATTGTTCTGCAACAAGGAATCGATGGTTCTCGTTGCAAATAACTAACGGTGCACCAATCTCCGCACCATCAAGCCCTGAGAGCCGTTGCAGGGTTTGCTGAAGCAAGCTAAAACCACTGTCATCAATAGACAAGAATTGTTTTGGAAATGATTCACGAGAAAGCGGCCAGAGACGACTCCCCGTCCCCCCAGCCATAATAACAGGAATGATTGTTGACATTAAGTAATCCTTGTTTTGTATCTAATACCTATCTGATAGAAACAGACAAATAATAAAAATTACGAAATAAAATAATTATCTAAAACGGTCAATCCAAAGTTATCGTTACCCACGACACCTTAAGCATTAAATAAAATTATTAAATAAAGTTATTAAATAAATAATATCAAATAAATCCACATTGAGAAAAAGCCAAAGAACAATAACTTTATCACATTAAATAGACAATGAGGTCAAACGATTTAGACTGGCGACATTTCATTTTTAATAACTATAAATTCCACACAAATAACGAATCATCTTTATTATTACATATTTAAATCACCAGAATTTTATATCACCCGACTATTGACTCCCAATGACTTACTTAAGAGTAAACACCCTAACCATTTACTTAAATTTGAACAACAAAGGGCAACGACAGAGACTACAATTAGGTGAACATTAAATTAATTACCTAACTATGCAAAAGTAAATGCAAAGAAAAAACATAGTGAATCATGTATTATCAATTCATATATCTAGTGGAGCATGTACAAAAAGAATCTAACAGTAATAATTAAAAAATCAATTCAAATGGGTCAAAGCTATATTTTTATTATCATATTTCCTGTAGTTTTCATATACTAATTTCACAAAGCCAATCCATTTAGGTGTGATTATTCCATCATCTAATACATAAGCCGTTATTTTGACTTTATCATCATAAATATTAATAAGATTGTCATATAAGGAGGAATAAAAACCAGCAACAGATACTACATTCTCACCTGCGACTAAAGGATATAACTCGAAAGGGTAACTTAACCTGCAAATATTTACATTATCTTTTAGAGCATTTATTTTTTCATCTCGTTCGCGGCGGTGAGGGATATAAACCAACTCACTTCCTTTTCGATCTCTTTTTATTTTGTTAATCATTTTAAGCGTCAATTGAATATCATCAACAACAGTCACGCCAGCCTCATATAATGGAGAACCAATGATAAAAACTTTATTTAATTCTTGAGGTAACCCTTGCAACTTTAGCTTATAACTTTGATAATGATGACGAATTACCTTATCATATTTCGACACATTATCTTCAATGTCATAAACCGAGAAAAAAGTTATTTTTTCACGTTCATTATTCACCAATCCGAATATTTTATAAAAAACATTTTTAATGAAACTACGCGCTGTAATTTTGCCACTGCGCTGAATGCGAAGAGTTGCAGTTCCATCGTCCAGTAATATCACATCACGCTTTGAAAACTTACTTGTTAACATCCAAAATATTCGAGATCTATATTCACCAGAAATTAACTTTACACTATCACTAAAATTAATAAATTTACTAACAGAAATAAGACTGCGCGAAATAGAGAGGAGCTTACCCAATCTAGCTTCAACGTCAATTGTCATCAAGGACTTGTAGTTTATAAAATTTAGTAAATAACTAATTTGTTCATAATTTTGTGGTGAGATTTCTGTGCGCTTATTAATAATCAATAAATCTAATACTAAATTGTTCGTATCAAGGTATTCTACTAGATTAAATGCCTGAAGGGGCGATTCAATGTATGCAATATTACTAATCATATTCCTATTACCTTAAACTAAAATTTGCATGCTTCAGTCGAATCAGTGGTATTTACCTTCTTTCTTTAAACGTAAATAAAGCTCTACATCACGTTTAGCAAACGCTTTGGCAGGATGGCCTCCCGCAATAGCATAAGGTTCAATATCCTTAACAACGACACTGCCAGCTTGAATTATGGCCCCTTCACCAATTTGTACACCAGGCAAAACAATGACATTAATACCTAACCAAACGTTATCTTGAATACTGATATTTTTTATCACATAAGTATCATCGTAGGGTATGGCATTCCCATTATAGTTATGACTTTCCGTAATAAATACACAACCATAACCACAATGAAAATTATTCCCTATATTGACACAACCTTGCCCTATAATTCTCAAACCATTAGAGTTAAAATTGTCACCTAAAGTTGTTTTATTATTAACAAATGTTGGAAAGTTTATTTTTGGTGAGAGACCACATTCCAAAGCTGTATTTATAACTTTAGAAGCATATAGTGATTTACGCGATTTTATTATCCAACTTTTAAAAGTTGCTAGCATCTAACCCTCTCAATATGAAGTTGCCTTTTCCCATATATATATGTCACCACACAAGAAAAAAGACTAGAGACAGTATAAACAATACAGAAATATTCTATTTTAATTGAGGTCAAAGTAATAATTACAATACCTAACAAATGTGTAATCATTGAGCCTATAGTGATGATTGATATCAATTTGTTTTTACGATAATAGAATAGCGAGTGTGTAAAAACATAGTATATTGACATAAAAGCCACACCCGGCAGCAAAATATCAAAATAATAAACCGCACGATTAAACTCAGGTTTAAATAGGTACGGAAAAATAAACGGCATCACAAAGTAATAGATTAGACATCCAGTTACTACCAATCCAATATAACCATATTGAATTAACTCTACACCTTTAAAATCTTTTACCTTTAACTTGCGGTAAATAAACGGTTGGAGAGCTTGATTGATAACACTGAAAAACAGCATGATGATAGATGTTAGCTGAAACGCGAGCCCATAAACACCGACAACCGCTGCATTCATATAATGTGCAATAAAGAATCTATCAATAGAAGACTTTATCCAGTAACTGCCATGATGCGGCAATAAAGAAATACCATAATGGATTATCTCTTTATAGCGAGTCATCAGCGGTAATCTAGAAATTATGCCTATTTCTCTTTTACGATAGATTATTAGCTCATAAGCAATCTGAATACTAAAGAATGAAGCTGCAATAGCAATAAGTCGTTGACCTGGTGTTGCAGCTATCATTCCAAACAATATTAGCGTAAACAACACATTAAAAGCGGACAGCAAAAACTGCCCGATTGCAGCAACTTTATATGTTTGACTTATACGTAAATGAGAAAGATTTATAAAATTGATGGCTTGAGCTAATGATGCTAGTATAACTAAAAGCCCATCAATAAAATCAACTGAAACATTTAAAAACAAAGTCAACAAATAAAAAGCAACCACCAGAATTATACTTATTGCAAATGCAAGACTGATGTTATCACGCCGAAACACTAAAGAACTATATTCACCTTCTTGCATGTATTTGACTGGCAGCAATCCCTGGCCACTAAACGAAATAATTATGACCAGAATTTGAATAACAGAAAGATAAAGTGTCAGTGCGCCGTACCCTGACGCACCTAGATGTGTTGTTAAATAAGGCAGTATAACAAAGCCAATAACTTTACCGAGAACATCCCCTATTGATAAAGTTAGTGCTCCAAGTACTTTTCTGCTCATTTAAAGATACTTTTCCAAAAAGTTTAAAGCATGCCAGAACCCTTCACCCTGATTCTTATGCCCTTGCCAAACTTCAGGAATGAATTGTGCACCAGGCGCATAGCGATCTAAATCACTCGCCAATTCATCAAAATTGACATCACCTTTACCAATCTGAACACCTTCACCATCAACACCCAATGCGTCTACAATGTGCATATGTGCTGTAAAAGGCCCGACTTTCTTCGTAAAATCATGTAAATCCCACTGATAGTAGTTGCAAGCCATCATCGAATGTGATGTATCATAACAAATTCTGTAACCGTGTTTTTTGCAGAATGTCTGAATCTCATCAGGATCAACAAATAGATTGTGATAGCTCTGTCCACCAAAGTGCCAAGGGAAAGGAGGCATTGTTTGAATGATGATTTCAACACCTTCCTGATCTACTTCCTGTAACGATGCAGCAATGCGATCATACATTATCTGTCGTGATTCTTTAGGAATAAAACCAGTTGTATTAAAACCACCAGCATTGACAACGATTACTGGGCACTCTGTCTTAGGGAAATATTTCTTTAACGCACGTGTCACGTTGCATACATGTTGCATTTGTTGAATCGAATGCGCGCGGTAAACCTCATCCTCTGTTGCCAGATTCAAAATATGATCGTTAGCAAATAGTTCCGGGCTATGCACTGCAAAACCAATATTTTCAGGCTCTGAGAAAAACTCGGTTAAACTCAGCTCAACATCTTGATAACTTAGGTGGAATTCTACAAAATCTAGATTAGATTTGCTTTTCAATTTTCCATAATCATGATAGCGAACTGGAATTCCGAATGGCCGTTTAAACACATAATCTTTAGCTTCAATCGCAATTTCACTTAAGTCAGATTCGTAAAAATATCCGCCTTTTTCATGATCTCGATTAGCTTTTTTACCTACTAATTTTTCTAGATATAGTGGTTGTAACCCCTGGCCTGGACTTTTTACTTCAACCATATCACGTGTAATTATCTCTCCTTTCTTCAATTCTCGATTAATAATTAAACTTTTTGCTAACGTTTCACGGTTAATCATTTCACCTTGCGTTATTGTTCGTTCACCGCTTTGTCCCATTGACTCTTCAACTTCACGGATACGAATAACCATTTCCTTAAACTCAGGAGGAAGTAGTGAAACCTTATGATCGTTGCCCTCCATTGTTTTATCGATCGTGAAATGTTTCTCTATGACACGAGCCCCTAATGCGGTTACCGCAATAGGAACAGAAATCCCACGCTCATGACCAGAGTAGCCAACCAAACTTCCGGTTACTTGCTGTAGACGCTTAATATAGGCTAGGTTTACATCTTTGAATGGAGTTGGATAAGTAGAGTTGCAGTGCAAAATAACAAACTCAGCACCGCGAGATTTAAGAAAGTCAACAGAACTTTTAATTTCTGCTTCGCTACACATACCCGTTGAACAGATAAGAGGTTTGCCTGTTGATGCAAGAGCAGCCAACATTTCATGGTTTGTGAAATCTGCAGAAGCCACTTTATATGCTTCCATGCCGTAAGCTTCGAGTAACTCTAAGCTTTTCAGATCCCATGGTGTGCACAAAGGGGTTAAGCCCTTAGTCTTACAATAGTCGAAAACTTCAATAAGTGCTTCATTAGAAAGTTGGAACTTACGTAATAAATCTATGGTGTACTGTGCACCGAGATCAGCAGATTTATCTTTATCATCCCCTCCTTTATATAAAGAATTCAAATCGCGCATTTGAAACTTTACACAATCTGCACCTGCATCTATAGCTAGATCTACCAACTCTTTAGCTAGATTGATATCACCATTATGATTATTACCTATCTCAGCTATGATATAGACTGGAGATATTTCAGTAATTGTGTGCTTACCAATAGTTAAACCTTTCTCAGTTGCAAGTGCCACTGCAACCAAACGGCGATAGTCATCAACTAAAGGTATTACGTCAACACCATCAGTGAACAGTGATTCTATTTCAGTACGGATTGCATCAGTTTTTTTATAGCGTACATTTTGATTCATTACTTCGGATATTTCACGACTCAGCTCAAAATCACCATTAGTAATCCAGCGCCTGAAATCTCCATCAGAAAATGAACCACAGAGTTTCCCATCTTCCGTAACTACAAAGATTATTCGCTTTTTATTAGCATTTATCTTTTCCAATGCTTTAATGATAGATTCTGTTTCAAAAACCAAAAAGTCTGAAATCTTTTTTTGAATCAACATGTCTTATTTCCCATTCCAATTTTTCAAAATAGCTTCTACTACAGCCCAATCTAGCATTGTGTCAATTTCAAAGCTTTCCTCTTCTAGCATTTTATGCGCAACTACATTTCCACCGAGACGATTCCCTGTCGATAGTAAAACTGAACTCTTAGTCACATAAATAGAGCCATTTTCTTTTAACTTAATACAATCAGGTTTAATATCCTGCCGTCTTGGGCGATTCAAATAGTCATAAAATGCCTTGGGATTATTTTCATTTTCCCATAAAAAATGCCAGAACTCACAAACACTCAGTAATGAGTCGGCCTTCTTATCGACTAATTTTCGTACGGCGAGATCAATAGCATCATTCTTACGAACCGGAGAAGTTGCCTGCAGTAGAACTGTATGTTCTGGATGGTAATTTTCATACTCTGCTAACCACTCTAAGCAGTGCACCAAAGATGGCTCAGTTGCAGCAGTATCGACAGCCAAATGCGCAGGGCGCATAAACGGAACCTCAGCTCCATATTGTCTTGCGACCGCTGCGATATCTTCACAATCAGTGCTAACAATAACACGGTCTATTTCTTTAGAATTTATCGCTTGTTCTATGCTCCACGCTATTAATGGCTTCCCTGCGATCTCCTTAATATTTTTTTTAGGGATGCCCTTTGAACCACCTCTTGCTGGAATAATTGCAAGATTACTCATATAATTTCTCCAAGGATAGAACCATAATACATTATTTTATATTAAATGCAGTAGCACACTGATAGATTCCCATAAGAATCTTTAACTTATTTTACTGAGCGTAAAACATTATGCTTTAAAGAGATTTAAAAATAACTGTGCTTTTATTAATCCATTAATTAATAAAAATTTGATTACATAGACGTAATCAAAGTGTCAGATAGACTAAAGCTACCAGTCCCCATATCGTTAGTATTTATCACTAACATATAGTGAGTTGCCCACTCAGGTGTTTGAAATTTCAGAGGTGATTGTGCAACATAATTCCAATCATAAGTTAATGAACTGAAGTCTATGATCCGAGATGGGCCATGTTGATTTTTCTTTTTAATTTTTGGGATACCTTCTGAACTAAAAAATGACACATTGACAAAATAGGCGGAAACTACAATTCCCCCAAAAACTTCATCATCTCCTTTTATTTTAAGACTGTAGGTATAGTTTTGTGAACGACGGGCTGGCACTATAGCAACTAAACTTATTGGTCTTTTATCACCTACGTTTTTGGTAAACTGTAAAAACCTTTGGTTATCATTTGTTAATTTAATTTTAAAAAATATATCTTTATTGTTAACTGCTAATACTTTAGGGTTTTCACTAATATCTTCAAGAATAATCCAATCGCTCTGTAGGCCAGAAGATAAATCCCCATCAGCTAATTGATTCTCAATTTGACTTAATTTTACTGATACTGAAAAATTACCGTTGCCGCTAAGAAACCTAGAGTCTATAGCATTAAATATTCCCTGACCAACTTTAAATTGACCCAATTGTGTCAATAAATTTAATAGCTTACAACAATATAAATATACCCCTCCTCCTCCTTTCATCGACTCAATTACAGCATCAACTGGTAATTTACCCTTAATAAACCCCATAATAGTCACATCCCTCATAACTATGTTAGCTGATTGATGTTTACCGCAAAAGTACGGTATTAATTTTAAAGGGTTTACTCTATTATTAAACTCATGATGCCCACCTTGAACAACTATTGTGCCAGCATTGGCTTCTAGTACTCGACCAACATAGTCAATAGAAACTCCAGAAAGATAAATTTCACCATTGCCGTTACTGTTTCTGACACCAGTTCCAGCCGATGTGGCAATACATCCTCCAAAATAAGAAATATTTTCGCCATAGTTTTTAAAGCCAGATGGCATGTCTATATGAATCCCCGAACGGGAAATTTGCGCGCCAAAGTGAGATATACAGTATGAATTTTGTTGATAAACATCACCTCGCCCGAACTCTGATATAGCTACAGCCCCCATAGAGAAACCTCCGAGATTACCTTCAGGACTGTGAAATAACCTGCCTACAACCTTGCTATTCTTTCCTGGTCCCCTAACAAGCAGACCTGACATTCGTGTACCGCCTAAATTAGGAAGATTTCCTACATCCAAAATGCGAGAATTATAAAACCTAATAAAATAATTACCATCAACATCCGGGATTCCAGTAGCATCTATAATCGTTCCATCAGCGTGACCGACTAATGTAACAAATGCCAAATCTATGTCTGTTTTTTCAGAAACCCACGGTTTGAATTCTTTTGCAAAGAAAATTTCAGTTCTTTTTTTTATTATATTTTTGATATAGTCCTGTGCTTCGATTAATTCATCACGAGAAGAAACTATGATTGAATCTGAATATCTATCTCTCAAAGAGGATGAATTGGTATTCTTATGATCACTGCCGCCAATCTGGTTGTTATTCGTTCGACTTACGGCACCAAGGGCATTGGTTCCAAATGCTGCTAACACAGTAAAGCTAGCATTTTTAAAAATATCGCGCCGATTCATATAGCAATCCTCGAATTACAGCTATTAGCAATGATCAAAAATCCCAGGAAATGTTCCTCTTGATAACCTTTGCTGGATTTCCAGCGATAAGGCACCCTTCCTCTAGAAAAATCCCGCTAACTACAGCATTTGCAGCCACAACGCATCCTTTAGCAATATGAGTCCCCTTTAAAATAGATGAGTTACAGCCTATCCAAACATTATCCCCAATATGAATTTTTTTATTTCTTTCTTTTTTATTTTCATAATCAATAGAATGAAAATCATCATCCAGGAACTGACAACCCCAGGAAATATTACATCCCTTACCTACCTCAATACCATTATATATAATAAAATCATTTTCTGGGCCTATATACCCCCCTTGAATTTCAAAAAAAGCCCCTTCGCTAATATCTATTCTACATCCACGACCAAATGATGTAGAACCACTGCATATAAGCTTACCTCTTATATTTAAATATGTAGGCGTTGTATTGCTAACATGCCCTACATTTTTCAGTCCAATTATTAACGTCCCATTATCTAACGTAATATTTTTTATCCCTTTAATTTCAACTTTATTTGAAGAAAGGAAATTACGCAGCCCTACAACTCGATAATAAAGGGACTTCATTAATACATATACAAAGGAGCATTCTGATTTTTTACACAATACTCTAATCTTTTTTAATTGCCCTATCATATTTACTCTCATCAGTTGATAACGATGAAGCCGAAGCAAGATAAATTAAAAACATCCAAAATGAAGGTGAAGATATATCAGGTACGGAAAAGAAAGCACCGAGCACAAACCCCAAGAATAAAATGATAAAAAATAGTGAATCTGGCTCATTTCTTTTATTAAAAAGTGGTTTAATCAAAAAATAAGAAATCATTGTAAATAATGAAAAACCAATAAACCCGATGTTTGTCAATATAGTTAGCAAAAGTGATGACGCCCTATTACTACCCAATCCTACTCCCAAAAAATAACTATCAAATATAACCGATAATGACATTTGGTTAGCCCAACTGCGTATTATCCCTGAGTTTGAAGACATTTTTTGATCATATAGTGCGAGTAATGCATCCCCAAAGAGAATAAAAATTGATACTGAAGATACAACCAAGAGGCATAGAGTAATCAGAACTTTTCGAGAATCGGAGCCACGGATAATAAAGAATATTAAAAATGACATAACTACTGTTAATATTGCAGTTGACGAACGATTAAGGATGAGTAAATAAATCATAAAAACACCTAGTAGCACCGATCCAATCTTTCTCCTTGCAAAGAGAAGTGGAGCTAAAGATGATGCAATGAATGCACCAGCTGAAGAAGGTTCAGAGTATGTTCCAGCCAAACGATTCTCCACAATTGAAGTAATAGAATAACCGCCATTAGAATATAAGAAATCGATAGGTAAAGTACCTTTATTTATAACCCACCATAAAGAAAAAAACGCAAAAATCAAAATGCTTATATAATATGAGAGATAAAGTTGTTTGAAACTTACTATCTTTGGTGCAAATCTGTGCACAACCAACAGCGTTATAGCATTCATTATTAACAAGCAAATCTGAGAAATATTGGACATTGAGAAAGTAAGAAATTTGCCATTAGTGGAATAGTTTACTTCAAAACTATAGACTGGCGATACCACACGAGTTCCAACAAAAAGCGATGGCGAAATAGCAGTTATTATAATTGATAACAACACAAGAATTAAAAATAAAAATGACACCTTAGAAATTTGAAGACTAAGTCCATTTGCTAGTACATAGGGACTCATTCTTAGAAGGAACAATATCTGAGTGAAGAAAAACGGTGTAATCCAGAGAGTTCCAATAGAAAATACTGATGCGGCCTGGAAAACACAAGATGTAAGCATTAGAACATAGAGATACTTTGGCGGAAACAAAATAAATAGTAATGCCAAAGAACACCAGATTATACCAAAAAGAGTTAAAGTCATTTATTTACTCACCACAGTAGTACAGAATTAGCATTAAAATTCAAAAGCTAATTTATACATTTATTTATAACCCTTTGCCGTCGGTTTATGCTCGCAGTATCAAGTATAGCAATTAGTAAACACTATCCATTCTAGGGCCACATCAATAGACTTAAATATGATTACCTCGAAGATAAACCATAAAAAAACACGGCCAACATCATAATTTAACTGGCCAATAGATTAATATATATATCCGATGTTTTAACTATCATTTTTTCAGTTGTGAAGCTCTCCAAAAATCGCTTTTTCGATTCAAATCGCATCGAATTCCATTTATCTTTTGGTGTCTTGGTTAATAACTCAACTATTTCCTGCACATTCCCCATGCTAAACAAATATCCAGTCTTATTATTCTGCACTATTTCAGGTAATGATGTGCAATTTGTTGCCAGTACAGGCAAGCCATAACTCATTGCTTCAGATGCCACTAATCCAAATCCTTCCCAGCGACTTGGCATGACAAGTACGTCTGCATGTATAAAATATGGAGCGAGAGATTCAGAGTCTAGCCATCCCGTAAATGTAGTTTGTGGCATATCAACAAATTCTAGCTTATCATCATGCACTGTGCCACCCACAGCTGTTAGATGGAAAGGTTTCTCTGCAAGGGCATGCATTACTTCAAAAAGAATATCAAAACCCTTTTGAAAATCAAACCTACCTACAAATAGCACATTGAAAACACCGTCGTTAAAGGGATTTGGCGGGATTGAAATTATTTCTCTCTCAGCAACTCCATTGTAAACAACTTGCAACTTTGTCTCTTTAATTCCTACTTCTATTGCTTTTTCTTTTTCATAATTACTTACACAGATAATCTTATCTGTATATTTTGATAAAAACTTTTCAATAAATGCATAAACTGAATGTTTCTTAGACGATGATTGCATTAAAAATGAAAATGCATGTGGACAATATATTACCTTAGGGCGTCGGATAGGCCTCAAAATAATCATTATTATTCGTCCCATAACCCCCGCAAATGTACTATGCAAATGTACTATATCTGGACTATCTCTGAGGATTACTTTTGAAAAAAAATAAATAAAACTGATAAAGGATGACAGATTACGCCCTTTCCTCTTGAAAAGTATTATGTTTTTTTTATCTATAGTTTTTAGCTCTTGTTTTTGTTGGTCGGGCACAAGACAAATAACATTTTCTCCAATAGTAATTTGGTGTTCAATTAGCTGCCTCATTACTGTTGCAACACCACCTTTTATTGTCTCTGCAGCGTGAAAAATCTTCATATCCTCACCTATTTTATTTCTTTTTTAGTATTTCATCCACTATCTGACTTACTTTATGCGCTGAATTCATCCACGAATAACGTTTTACGTTTTCATCTCCCTTTTCAATCAAATTCAACCGCAGTTCACGATTCAATAAAATTCGCTCCATAGCATCAACCATTTGGCTCATACTATATGGATCAAAATACAAAGCACTATCACGTAAAACTTCCGGCATGGATGCAGTATTCGAAGAGATCACAGGGCAACCACAAGATTGCGCTTCTAATGGTGGTATCCCAAACCCTTCATAAAACGAAGGGAATACAAAGGCATGTGCATTTTGATACAACATAATCAGCTCTTCATCTTCAACTCTTCCCAGAAAGTCAATTTTATTTGATGTTTTAATGAGTGACGAAAAATCTTGTTTTGAAAAGCTTCCAGTCGTTTTACCTATTATCTTCAATGCAACATCATGATTTTTACTCAACGCACTAAATGCCTGTAACATGCCATGAAAATTCTTATGGAAACTAGGTGATGAGACAGCTAAAAAATAAGGATCAGTGTTCTTAGCTTCCCCTTTCTTAAACTCCTCATTCACTGCATTATATATTACAGATATTTTATCAAGCGGATATCCATATATATCATTAATCTCACATTTTGAAAACTCACTAACAGTAAACAGCCACTTGCTTTTCTTTAACATCAATGGCACAAAGATATTATAAAACAATCTGAATTTCTTAGAAAAACTAGCTGGATGCCGTTTATATGCCACATCATGATGCGTTATTATTTGATTTTTGTAGAATATTGGCGCCGTATTTCCAAGATTCAATAAAAGACCCGAGCCATTTTTTTTCAAATAACGGGGCAGTTCGATCTGCTCCCATCTATGCCCTTTCCTTGTCCCTATTTCTTGAACTTGCAGTTTTTTAGCAACGTTTGATCTTATAATTCCTGGCGGTGATAAAAACACCAGATCCTTCCTGATTTTATGTAGTGATAGCGATATCTCCTCAGCAAACCTTTGTACTCCTGTTCTTTCTTGTGTCAAATATCTAGCATTAACAAACAACATGTTAATATCCTTCAAATTTCAATTTTTAAACTAGCAAAAAAAATCATCTTGAGTAAGTTTCAATGTATTTTTCAGTAACTTTGCTATTTGTAAAAATATCTTCTTTATTTATTGATTTTGATTTAACGCTGAGGTCGAGGGAGTTAATTTCATCGATGAATAATATTTTAGAAAAGTAACATTTCAACTCAGATATTCCACCAACAGAACTCGTCAATACGATTTTGTTTGCTAATGCTGACTCTAATACAACTCGCCCAAATGGTTCACGCCATTTTATGGGAAGAACTACAACATCGACTGATTCGAAAAACTGGCTTACGGGTACAAAGCCTAACAAGTTTATCCCTTTCTTTTCTGCCAAAACTTGTAATTCATCCTTGCCATCATTGTTAGCAAACCTTCCAGCTGCATAAAAACTAGCATCAGGATAATCGAGTTTAAATCGATCAACTAATTGACAAAAAACATCAAAACCTTTATCTACAGTTAACCGTCCAATAAAGCCAAAACGCAATAATTTCGATTCTTTTGATTTAAATGATGGCCGCTCAACTGCATTGTATATGAAGGAGGAAGAAGCGTTTGGGAAGAATGAATTTTTGACATGAAAATCACGGATGAAATTACTTATTCCGATGTAATGATCTACATTCTTGCTTGCTTCTTTCTTTACAAATGACCAGAGTCTGACCATAACGTCATCAGGCTCTATATTTCTATTGTGATGAAACATTGTTGTATTAGGATGGAAAAGGTAATAATCACGGGTTGTATGAATTAATTTTTTACCTTTCCCCTTTATAGCGGCCCAAATAGCCACTGAAAAGCCTGATATGTTATTTGTGTGAACTATTTCAGGCTCAAAATAATCTATTTCTTTTGAAATTGCTTTCGCCATAAAGATATTGTACATATCTATAATATGCCAAATAAGTCGTTTGAATTTTCCTTTATTATTATTATCAAATGGCCAGTAGATGTTTTTTAGAGGTAGATAGATGATCTCAACATCATTTATTATTTTCTCGATACGTACCTTGTGCTCATGCAAACATACTACCCTTACCTGATGGCCCTTCCGTGCCAACTCCTCAGCCAATAATTGTACTGAAACCTCCGCACCACCAATTTTATAAGGATGATAGAGTGTATTTACGATAATAATTCTCATAATGTAATTAACTACCTTATAAATTGGATACTTTAATCAACTGAAAGTGTTGTAATATAAAAGAACTACCACATGTTGAGCTGTAATGGATATTATTAAAGAATAACAGAGGATATTTTATAGAAGAAGCATATTACTTACTCTCAACTTTTCGCGGTCATTGACATTCAAATACCAATGACCGCGTTCAATAAGAGTTACATTATAAGATACCAAAACAATTCTTCTAACACAGCCCTTAACCGAGATCCTCTTTATTCTTTTGATTTATATTCATATTGATAATATCCATATCCGTAACTACTGCTGACTCGCCTTTCAGCGGCATTAAGTATCACGCCTTTAATATCTATTCCATTTTGATTAAATCGTTGTATGCTTACTTCAATTTCTTTAACCGTGTTCACTGCAAACCTAGCGATCATCAAGCTAGTTCCTGATAGTCGCCCTATAATTGCAGCATCAGTAACTGCTAAAATCGGCGGAGTATCTATCATAACTATATCATAATTTTTCTCTGCCCATTCTACC
>Ga0308165_1003397_pt1 | contig 17129 bp, 13 predicted proteins | sample PhyWR2_FD_201032 | JGI IMG/M metagenome (GOLD analysis project Ga0308165, IMG submission 201032) | Phyllosphere microbial communities from UC Gill Tract Community Farm, Albany, California, United States - DLSLW.R2 | ecosystem: Host-associated > Plants > Phyllosphere > Unclassified | place: USA...
TACCGGTCACTCTGCCAATATGGAGCTGAACTATACGCCTGAGCGTAAAGACGGCTCGATCGACGTGACGAAAGCGCTGGAAATCAACGAAGCCTTCATGGTTTCACGCCAGTTCTGGAGTTCGCAGGTCAAAGAGGGCGTGATGCACGATCCGCGCTCTTTCATCAACTCAACCCCACACATGAGCTTCGTCTGGGGCGACAACGTCGACTTCCTGACTAAACGCTATGCGGCGTTACAGAAAACCGCGCTGTTCCAGGGCATGAAGTTCTCTACCGATCACAAGCAGATCGCGCAGTGGGCACCGCTGGTGATGGAAGGTCGTGATCCCCAGCAGAAAGTGGCCGCAACCTGGACGCCAGTCGGCACCGACGTAAACTACGGCGAAATTACCCGTCAGCTCATCGGTAGCCTGAAGAAGAATGACAACTTCCGTCTGGAAACCTCATCTGAAGTCACCGATTTCAAACGTAACGGTGATAACTCCTGGCACGTCACCATTAAAGATGCCAAAAACGGCAACGAGCGTGCGGTTGACGCGAAATATGTCTTTATTGGTGCTGGCGGCGGCGCGCTGAAATTACTGCAGAAAACCGGCATCCCGGAAGCGGAAAACTATGCAGGCTTCCCGGTCGGCGGTTCATTCCTGGTAACGGAAAACAAGGCGATTGCCGATCGTCACCTGGCGAAAGTCTACGGTCAGGCGTCTACCGGTGCACCACCGATGTCCGTTCCGCATCTGGATACCCGTTATCTGGATGGCAAACGCGTCGTGCTGTTTGGACCGTTTGCGACCTTCTCAACCAAGTTCCTGAAAAATGGTTCACTGTTTGATCTGCTGAGCACCACCACTACCCATAACATCGTGCCAATGACCGACGTGGGTATGGATAACTTTGACCTGGTGAAATACCTGGTTGGCCAGGTGATGCTGACAGAAGAAGATCGCTTCGAAGCGCTGAAAGAGTACTACCCGGACGCGAAGAAAGAGGACTGGAAACTGATTCAGGCTGGTCAGCGCGTACAGATCATCAAGAAAGATGCTGACAAAGGTGGCGTGCTGAAACTGGGTACAGAAATTGTGACCGATCAGCAGAAAACCGTGGCGGCACTGCTGGGTGCTTCTCCTGGTGCATCGACCGCTGCGCCTATCGCATTAAGCGTGATGCAGAAACTGTTCCCGGAAGAGTTTAAGTCAGCGGAATGGCAGGCCAAGATCCACAAGATGATCCCAGGCTACGGTCAGAAACTGAATGACAACGTTCCGATGCTGCAGCAGGTATGGAATGACACCGCTGCGACTCTGCAACTGACCACGCCGCCAGTTATCAACATGGATGGCAAAGCAGCCGAGGCGCCAGCAGCTCAGCCAGAGCAGGCAGCGCCTTCAGCGAAGCACGACATGGCGCTGTAACAGCGACCTGACGTAAAAAAAAAGCCCGCACAGGTATCCTGCGCGGGTTTTTTTATGGCCGCGTTGTCTGCCCGTTACTCCGGCTGGTTACCACGCCAGTTGCCCCAGGGATCTTCTGCGGGTGACTGATCCGCCTCTTCAGACGGTTCTTCGCGGGAGGCCGGTTTCTCTTTTAACGAGGCGAGATAAAGCGCTTCGACTTCAGCCCGCGCCCAGGGCGTGCGCCGCAAAAACTTCAGGCTTGATTTAACACTCGGATCGCTTTTAAAGCAGTTAATGTTGATCCGTTTTCCCAGCTCCGCCCAGCCATACTGCGCGACTAAACTGTTTATCTGCATCTCCAGCGTTACGCCATGCAGAGGATCTTTTGAGGTTTGTGCGTTCATCATCTATCCGCCTGATTCATTCAATGCCGCACATCCTGACAATCGTAAAGCCGTTGTGCAAGGCGTGAAGGTGAAAAAGGGCGTGCCGTGGCGCGTTAAGCGCAGATTTCTGTGTCTGAGTTAACGTGACAGGCAGAAGAGTGCGCAGGCGTGCGGCGATTGTGCTAATCATAAGCGACTGATGATGCTCAAAAAGGATCCCCTGCCATGACTGTGCCCGTCGATAATTTGCTCAGCTCCGCCAGCCGTAAACGTGCTCTCATTGCCGGTTCGGTGGGTAATTTCATTGAATGGTATGAGTTTGCGGTCTATGGTTTTCTTGCCACTGTGATAGCGCAGAACTTTTTCCGGCTGGATGGGGAGTCAGCGCTGACCGGGCTTCTGCTGACCTATGCATCATTCGCCATCGCCTTCTTCTTCCGTCCACTCGGTGCAATCATTTTCGGCCGGATGGGGGACCGTATTGGGCGCAAACCCACGCTGATATTTGTGTTGATCATGATGACGCTGGCGACGGCGGCTATCGGCCTGGTACCCACCTACGCCCAGCTGGGCATCCTGGCGCCACTGATCGTGACCGGTCTGCGTATTCTGCAGGGGCTGTTCGCGGGGGGGGAGTATGGCGGGGCGGTATCGCTGATGACCGAGTTTGCGCCGCGCGGTAAGCGTGGCCTTTATGGGGCGTGGCAATCTTTTACTGTGGCGCTGGGATTACTGGCAGGCGCGGGCATCGTGGCGCTGCTCTCATTGCTGCTGTCGCCGGAGCAGATGCTGAGCTGGGGCTGGCGCATCCCGTTTTTCATTGCTCTGCCGCTGGGTGTTATCGCGCTCTGGCTGCGGGTTCAGATGGAGGAGACTCCGGCGTTTATTCAGCAGCAGGCAAAACCCGTTGCAAAAGTTGACGCCAGCCTCGGCGATACGCTGAAAACGATTCTGCTCGGTGTCTGCCGGCTGATGGTCTGGTCGGCGGCCGGTTACACCTGGCTGGTGATTATGCCGACGTACCTGCAGGCATCGCTGCACACCGGCTTTAACCAGGCGTTGCTGATTGCGGTGATATCGAACCTGGGCTTTGCTGCCACCATCATCCCGGCCGGGATGCTCAGCGACAGGATCGGCCGCCGTGCGGTGATGGTGACGGCGGCGGTATTGCTGCTGGTGCTCTCTCTGCCGCTGCTTAACCTACTTCAGGCAGAGAGCGTCGGACTGCTGCTGAAAGCACTGGTGGTGTTTATCGCGGGCGGGGTGGTCGGATTGCTGGCCGGACCGGGGCCTGCGATGCTGGCAGAGATGTTCCCGACGCGGGTGCGTTATACCGGACTGGGTCTGGCCTATTCGCTTTCTAACGCGGTGTTTTCCGGCTGTGCCGGATTGATCATCACCGGGTTGATTAAACAGACCGGAAATCCCGATATCCCCGCCTGGTATGTGATGGCGACTGCGCTGGTCAGTATTGTTGCGCTAATGACTCTGAACAAAGATGACCACCTGCGGCTGCTGGATGAGCCGCCAGCGCGCCAGGTTGGGGCAAGCAAGCTGAGCGGAAAATTCAGGCTGCATAAGTGTTATGCAGCCTTTTTTACTGACAGGTCTGCCAATAATGGCAACAAACCAGCCTGCTTATCACTAACTTTAAACAGATTACAGAGTGAGAACGGTGTCGTCAGATTTCTGCTTCTCCGGCTGAGTGATGAAATCCTGTGCCAGATCGGCGACGATGGCTGCGACGGTTCGCACCGATTTGATCATCGAGATGCCGGTGCCTGTCGAAACAACACCTTTGTCAAAGTTGCCCAGCCGCATCGCCTGCCATAAAGAGTGGTAGCCATTCATTGCAGTGAACAGGGTTTCACGGCCAGCGCCCTGCGCATCAAGTTCTGCCAGCCTGGGGCTGAGCGGGGTTGGCAATGTCCGGTAATAAGCGGGCAGGGTGCGGAAAAGTAGCAGATCTTCTGCGCTTGATGAAACAATCAGTTGCTTAACCTTCTCATCCGCCGGGTTCTCCTGCGCGGTTAAAAACAGGCTGCCTATCCAGACGCCTTCTGCACCTAACGCCATGGCTGCACGCACGCCCCGCACATCCCCAATGCCCCCTGCCGCCAGCACCGGAATTTTCACACTGTCAGCGATCATGGGCACGATGCTGAACGTTCCGATAATCCGTAATGGCACGGTGCCACCCTCATCAAATCCGGTGGCGACAATGATATCGGCACCAAGCTTTTCGGCCTGTTGTGAATTGGCTACGTCAGGCGTCAGCGCACGATAAAGGATTTTGATACGATGTTGTTTCAGAAAATCGAATATTTCGGCATCGAGCAGCTCATTAACTAAAACGACCTCAACCTTCTCTTCAACAAACATTTCAGCCGTTGGCCGCCAGAAACTCATATCCGGCCCATTGATCAGGGTTGCCCCAAAAGGTTTATCGGTCAGCTGTTTGGTTTTTCTGATTTGCTCACGCATGCGTTCCAGCGCCATGAAACGAGAATCCGGCAATGTATCCTGCCCGGCGTTGGGGCCAATTATGCCTAATCCGCCTGCGTTTGATACTGCGGCAACAAATGTTGCATTGGTCAGAAAGTACATGGGTGCCTGAATGATGGGATAGCGAATATTCAGAATTTCTGTCACACGGTTTTTCATAGCTTTTCCTTATCCGGATACTGTGTAGCCAGACTTATTCGTTAGATATAAGCGTTTTTTACTGGGCGTTTAATTTTTATTCTCTTAGCCAAAACAGGGAGTTTAATAGTTGAAAATAAGAAGTAAACGGTCAGAATTGGGTACATGTTTGCCAGATATGGAAAGATAATGGATCTCAACGCGACAAAACTCTTTATTGCAGTCGTTCAGGCAGGCAGCTTTTCAGCGGCAAGTGAGAGAACCGCAATCCCCATTTCTACGCTGGTGCGGAAAGTGAACGAGCTGGAGCAGGCACTGGGTGTGCAGTTACTGGAACGATCAAAGAAAGGCGTCAGACCGACCTACAAAGGACAGCAGTTCTTTGAGCAATCGCGACCTGGCCTGGAATTGCTTGAAGAGGCCACCAAAACGGTCAAGTCTGCGCACAAACTGGCGGGCAAACTGCGAATATCGGTGCCGGCTGACTTCACCATTTGGTGGGAATTGCTGCATGCGTTTCAGCAACGCTATCCTGATATCAAAGTATTTTGCCACTCAGGGGAAAGAGTGGTGGATCTGTTTGAAGATGGCATTGACGTGGCACTCAGGCTGGGCGAGTTGCATACTGAGGATGTAATTGCCAAACCGGTTATGAATGTCGAGGCGTGGTTTGTTGCCACGCCTGAACTGGCTGAACGCTTTGGCCATCCGCAGACGCTGGCGGCGCTGGCGACGTGCCCGATAGCCAGCTGGGAGGGGCTTAACAGTGGTTCCTTTGAGTGGGTATCCGGAGACGAGAAGGTAAAATTTGAGCCGTTTTTTTCCTCCAACAACACGCAGGGCCTGCGCCATTACGCACTGAGCGGTGCCGGGGTATCGCTGTTGTTTGATTTTTTAGTTAAACCTGATGTGGAGAGCGGGAAGCTGGTGCGGCTGCTGCCTGATTATCCGACTCACTCGATGCCCTTACATCTGGTTTATGTCCGGCACAAACATCCTTCAGCCATCACACTCGCGTATCTGGAGTTTTGTGCCGAATGGGTGAGTCAATACAAGATCGGATAGGGGCTACACAAAAGGGGCAGAGGCGGAGATATCCGGCAAACCAGCTCACAGGCGCTGTGATCTCACCGATGAAAGAACAGGGATAAACACAGAAAAAGAAAAGGCGCCCTGAGGCGCCTCTGATAGTGACCTTAACGCCACTATTTACACCAGTTGCTGTGCCGTGGTTTCCACCAATGTCAGCAACACTTTGATATCTTCCAGCGTCACTGTCGGATTCAGCAGGGTCATCTTCAGGCAGGTCACGCCATCGAACTCGGTCACGCCAACGTTGGCGCGGCCCGATTCCAGCAGGGCATCACCGATACGCTGATTCAGCAACGCAATATACGCACTGCTGAAATGCGCCAGATGCGCCGGACGATAGCGGAACAGAACGCTGGCCAGTTGCGGTTTCATCACCAACTCCAGCGCAGGCTGCTCATCAACGTACTGTGCAACCTGCTGTGCCAGTGTCACACCGTGATCGATGATTTCGGCATACTGTTTCTGACCCAGCGCTTCCAGACCCATCCACAGTTTCAGTGCATCAAAACGGCGGGTGGTCTGAAGTGATTTGGATACCAGATTCGGCACACCCTGGGCTTCATCAAACTCAGAGTTCAGATAGGCCGCCTGGTAGCGCATCAGCTCATAGTGGCGCGCTTCCTTCAGCAGGAAAGCACCACAGCTGATGGTCTGGAAGAACTGCTTGTGGAAGTCCAGGGTAATGGAATCGACCAACTCAATGCCATCCAGATAGTCACGATACTTTTCTGAGAGCAGCAGCGCGCCGCCCCAGGCCGCATCGACGTGCACCCAGATGTTCTCTTCGGCTGCCAGCGCTGCGATTTCACGCAGGGGATCGATCGCACCGGCATCGGTGGTACCCGCCGTGGCAACAATCGCCAGAATGTTTTCGCCGTTGGCTTTGGAGGCTGCCAGCTTGTGGCGCAGATCATCCATATCCATGCGGGCAAAGCGATCGCATTTAACCTGCGTCACGGATTGATAGCCCAGACCCAGCAGCGCCATGTTCTTCTGAACCGAAAAGTGTGCATTCTCTGAACAGAAGACTTTAATCTTCTTCAGATCGCCGGTTAAGCCATCCTGCTGTACTGAGTGACCCTGGCGGGCAAACCAGGCGTCACGCGCCAGCATCAGACCCATCAGGTTGCTCTGAGTGCCGCCGCTGGTGAACACACCCGCGTCGCCGGACTGATAACCCACCTGGGAACGCAGCCACTCAATCAGCTTCATCTCAATCAGGGTGGCAGAAGGTGCCTGATCCCACGAATCCATGCTCTGGTTGGTGGCGTTAATCAGGACTTCCGCCGCCTGGCTGATCACCAGGCTCGGGCAGTGCAGATGCGCCACACACTGCGGATGATGAACCGACAGGCTGTCTTTGAGGAAGTACTCAATGGCGCGTTCAATCGCGGCCTGGTTGCCCAGGCCCTGAGGATTGAAGTCCAGACTGATGCGCTCGCGCAGCTCTGCGACGGTTTTTCCCTGATACATCTCAGGTTGTTCCAGCCACTTTACGACGGCCGCGCTACTCTGGGCAATCGCCTGCTGGTAGGCCTCGGTACTTTGTGCTGAGGCCGCCAGAATCGGGTTTAACCGGGACATTGCATTCACTCCACTCAAACTGGTTTCACGCCAGCTGACAGCAGGGCGTTTTCAAATTTATCCATAAACACGTCCAGTTCTGCATCTGTGATCAGCAGGGAAGGCAGCAGACGTAAGACGCTGCCGTGACGTCCGCCACGCTCCAGAATCAGGCCGTTCTCAAAACATTTTTTCTGTACCAGCGCGGAGAGCTCGCCGTCTGCCGGGAAGCTGCCCATGTGATCAGCGGCTTCGTCGGGTTTCACCAGCTCAATGCCGATCATCAGACCCAGACCACGCACGTTGCCAATCACCGGGTAGCGCTGCTGCAGCTCGCCCAGTTTGCCTTTCAGCCATTCGCCCTGTGCAGCGACTTTGTCAGCGATGTTGTTATCTTTCAGCAGCTTCAGCGTAGTCAGGCCGGTCGCCATTGCGAGTTGGTTGCCACGGAAGGTGCCGGTGTGGTGGCCAGGAGACCAGGCGTCGAACTCTTTCTTAATGCCCAGTACCGCCAATGGCAGACCGCCGCCGACCGCTTTTGACATCACGATGATGTCTGGCTCAATACCGGCGTGCTCAAAGGCGAAGAATTTACCGGTACGAGCAATGCCCGCCTGAACTTCGTCGATGATCAGCAGAATGCCATGCTCTTTAGTCACTTTACGGATGCGCTGCAGCCACTCAGCCGGAGCCGGGTTAACACCGCCTTCGCCCTGAACCGCTTCCAGAATGACGGCTGCCGGTTTGCGAACGCCGCTCTCAACGTCGTTGATCAGGTTTTCGAAGTAGTAAGTCAGCGCTTTCACGCCCGCTTCACCGCCAATGCCCAGCGGGCAGCGGTAGAGGTGCGGATAAGGCATAAACTGCACTTCCGGCATTAAGCCGTCGACCGCTTCTTTCGGTGACAGATTGCCGGTAACAGACAGCGCGCCGTGGGTCATGCCGTGATACGCACCAGAGAAGCTGATGATGCCGGAACGACCGGTGTGTTTTTTCGCCAGTTTGAGCGCCGCTTCAACGGCATCTGCGCCCGAAGGGCCGGTAAACTGCAGGCAGTACTCTTTGCCCTGGCCCGGTAATAACGAGAGCAGGTACTCAGAGAACTCATCTTTTAACGGCGTGGTTAAATCAAGAGTATGTAACGGCAAGCCGCTGGTAATGACATTTTGAATGCTCTGCAGAACGTCTGGATGGTTATGACCCAATGCCAGCGTTCCGGCACCTGCAAGACAGTCGAGATACTGATTATTCTCGACGTCTGTGATCCAGACACCCTGTGCTTTCGCAATCGCGAACGGCAATTTGCGAGGATAACTTCGAACGTTTGATTCAAATTCAGCCTGACGGGCTAAATAGGTTTCATTGGTTGCGTTTAAGTTCTGTGCATTCAAACTATCAATACGGACTTTATCCGTCATCATATCTCTCCTACAACCGGGACGGGCGTAGCGTCGCAGTTGAATAAATGTATTTAAATGGGGGTATGTGTTTTAAGCGCGGCCAATATAGGTGTTTTTAAGGTCCGACTCAATGTTTAATTTTATCGGCAGATAACAGATTCTTTGCTATAGGAATCAATCATTTGGTGAGTTTGTGAACGTATACATTATTGCCGCTTCGCCAGTCCGTTGTTAATAAGTGACGTAAAAACACCAGCTTACCCGGCGCGGGCCGCGCTAAGTCAATGATAATAATCTGTGTAAACAGCTGTTTCCGGGGCGAAACGCTATCAAAAAGGGGCCTTTTCAGATGGAAAAAGCATAAGTCAGTTTGACTGAAGAATCTGCATTTATACCGGATTAAAAGCGCAGGCTAATTAAAATAATAAACCTTTTATTAACATTTAATTAAAATCTAGCGTTGTTAATGCCTTTATAACGCATCAGATCCACGTTACGACAGGACATAATCAATAAACTGCGTTAAGTCAGCCATGCCTTCACTTGCCTTTTTCTCCGAAGGATTGATGGTCAGCAAATCGGCATAGCCGTTAAGCATTGCACTGATTTGCCGGGCGGTGCGTGGAATATCGGTGCAACGCAGCGTTCCGTCTGTGACACCGTCACGAATTATCCCCACCACCAGCGCCTGCCATGCTGCTGTCATCTGATCTGCCAGCGCGGCATAGGCTTCGTGATGCGCAGCCATCTGCCAGAATGAAGCATAAAGTTGCCAGGTTGCATCCGGTGCGCTCGGCAGATGACTTTCGAACAGCGTCAGCAGCCTCTGCCGGGGTGTGAGTAGAGTCAGGGAGTCAGCAAAATTTTCTAAATCCACGAGCATAAAGCGTTCCAGCGCTGCCAGGCAGAGCGTCTGCCAGTTGCTGAAATAGTGATAAATATGACTGCGTGAAATGCCCACCGACTCAGTGAGTTCACGAGTGGTCACTTTTTCGATCCCTTTCTCGATAAATAACACTATCGCGGCATCGAGGATTTTGCTTCTCAGTGCTTCAGCTGACTCTTTCATCTCTCTCTCAATAAGTGTCACGTTGACTTTGAGCAACTGCTCAAATAGACTGCTTTTCGTACTTGAGCAACCGCTCAAGACTCATGATATCAGAAACAGAAACTATGCATTCCTCAAAAACGATCCTGCCGGTAGCAAAACCCCGCAGTGCCATTCTGACATTAAAAATGCTCGGCCGTCGCCATATGCGCAAGCTGTTCCTTACGCTGCTGCTGGTGGTGGCGGAAAATGTCATGTATCTCCTCTATCCGCTGCTGGCGGGATTCGCTATTAATGCGATTCTTTCCGGCAGGACCTGGCATGCAGTGCTCTATGCGGCGATGGTGTTTACCATGTGGGCCATCGGGGCGGCACGACGCAGCGTCGATACCCGCACCTTTGCCCGTATTTACGCCGGGCTGGCCGTGCCGGTGATTGTGGCACAGCGTAGCGAAAACCAGAGCGCGTCCACCATTGCCGCGCGGGTGGCCTTGTCACGCGAGTTTGTCGACTTTTTTGAAAAACATCTGCCGGTGCTGATTACCTCGCTGGCCTCCATGACGGGTGCCGCAGTGATGCTGCTGGCTATCGAGTTCTGGACTGGCGCGGGCTGTCTGGCAATCCTGTTATTCTTCGCCTGTTTCCTGCCGGGATTTACCCGCAAAAACGATGCGCTGTTCGGTCGTCTGAATAACCGGCTGGAGAAAGAGGTGAGCTTTGTCAGCAACGCTAACGCTGCGTCACTGGAACGTCATTATGGCGTGCTGGCCAGCCTGCGGATTCGTCTCTCTGATCGGGAAGCCTGGGGTTATCTGGCCATCGGCAGCGTGGCGGCGCTGCTATTTGCTGTCACCATTGCGGTAATGTCTAACCGTGGCGGGACCAATGCGGGTCACATCTATTCGGTGATGACTTATATGTGGATGTTTGCCATGAGCCTGGATGACGGCCCACAGCTGCTGGAAAAGTATTCCCAGCTGAAAGACATAGGTCGCCGGGTGAATACCGGCACGCACTGATTTGGCCGATTCAGCCGCTGCCTTCTTTTGGGCGTTGTCTCTGTTGAGGACTGAAGCAGCCGCCGGACAGGCCGGCGGCAACTGAAGTGAAGAATAACGAGCCGACTCGGGACCGGAAGCGGTTACGGTTCAGGGGAGGGGTTAATAATCCAGTTCACCTGACGCAAATGCCCTGAAAGCGTTATCAGACGGCGTATAGCCCAGTACCTCTCGCGTCTGTGTCAGATCAAAGCGTTTGAAACGGTTATCGGAAATGCCGTAGCCAATAAAGAAGGTGATCTGCTCAGCCTCGACCGCGCCGGTCAGCAATCTGACGGCATCTTTTGGACTCAACCAGGCGCTGTAATCCCGCGCATTATGCAGCCTGTTATCCAGTGCAGATTCAAACGCCCCGATTCTCAGCGCCACACAGCTCAACCCGTGCTGGCTGGCATAGAAGGCGCAAAGTGCTTCACCATAACATTTGGTGACGCCATACAAATTTGCGGGAGAGACAGCCATGCCGGGATGTATCTGCACATCCGCCGGATAGCCCTCAATGGTTTGCGCACTGCTGGCAAAGACCAGACGACGACAGTGGTGCTCAGCTGCTGCTTTGAGTATCCAGGTCGTAGAGAGAATATTGGCGGGCAGCAGATCGTCGAAACTGGCCTGCGCATCCGGGATACCGGCGAGGTGGATGACGGTATCGACAGGTTCTTCAGCCAGTAATTTCTCCGCCGCACCAGGTTGTGACAGATCCGCCACAATAAAACGATGGGGAGCGGGTATCGCGTAGTCCGGCTCGCGCAAATCGGTCAGGATAAAACGGTAGTTTTTCTGGGTGACCGCAAAGAAAGTACGCCCGATGCGCCCGCTGGCACCGGTAAGAAGGATAACTCTGGTCGTCATCTGCTGATTCCTGTTATGCAAAATAAGCGCTGAGAGGCCAGTTAAACAGAGATTCCCGACTCAGACCTGCGTTGCCTTTCCGGGTTGTGATCTTGCACAGGACGCTCCGTGGCAGCGCTGCACGGATAAAGCCCCACGTTACCGCAGACTTCACTGTGCGCGAGATCACATAAATGGGTTGCTATGCGCAGCCTGACTTTTTATAGTCTGCCCGCTTCACCCGGACGGGAACACGCTCTGCTTTCTCCCTCCGGCTCACTTCAGTTTTTTCAGTTCTGGCCATTGGGAATCAATTTTGTTAAGAAAAAATCATAAAACCGACGATGCCGGTTTTGTCCGCTGGGCATTACTGGCCCTCGCGCTGGGTGGCTTTGGCATCGGTACCGGTGAGTTCATCATGATGGGCCTGCTGCCAGATGTTTCACGCTCCCTTGCGATTACCGAGCCGCAGGCGGGCAACGCCATCGCCAGTTACGCGCTGGGCGTGGTGGTCGGTGCGCCGTTTATTGCGGTGCTGGCGGCGCGAATGGCGCGTAAATCGCTGCTGCTGATCCTGATGGCGTTGTTCAGCATCGGTAATGTTGCCAGCGCGATGGCCGACAGCTATCACGGCCTGCTCGTGGCGCGTTTTCTGACCGGCCTGCCTCACGGCGCCTACTTTGGTGTGGCGTCGCTGGTGGCTGCCTCGCTGGTGCCGATTGAACGTCGTGGCCGAGCGCTGGCGTCACTGATGCTGGGACTGACGGTAGCGACCCTGATTGGCGTGCCGCTGGGCTCCTGGATAGGGCAGCTATTTAGCTGGCACGTGGTGTTCACCTTTGTGGGCGCAATTGGTTTGCTGACCTGCCTGCTGATTGGCCGCTATGTCCCTTACACGCCTGGCGATGTGGATGCGCATCCGCTGCGGGAACTGGGCGCGCTGAAAAACGCGCAGGTGCTGCTGACCCTGCTGGTGGGGGCGGTAGGATTTGGCGGGATGTTCGCTATCTTCAGTTATATCGCCCCGACGCTGATTAACATTGCTGGCATCTCCCCCTCGCTGATCCCCTGGGCGATGGTGGCGTTTGGGCTGGGAATGATTATCGGTAATCTGGTGGGTGGCCGTCTGGCTGATGGCCCGGTGTTGAATATTATTGGCTGGACGCTGTTATGGAACGTGCTGGTGATGCTGGCCTTCCCGGTGTTGGTTCAGCATGTGGCAACTGGCCTGCTGGCCACATTCCTGATCGGCACCTGCTCAGTGCTGCTGCCGTCATTGCAGATTCGCCTGATGGATGTCGCCAATGAGTCGCAAACCCTGGCGGCTGCGATGAACCACTCGGCCCTGAACATCGCCAATGCGATGGGCGCGTATCTTGGGGGCCTGACGGTGTCGCTGGGCTATAGCTGGATCTCCACAGCGTGGGTGGGTGTTGCGCTGGGCGTGGCCGGTCTGATGGTCTTTGTGCTCACGGCGCGACATGCTGCCCGTCAGCAGACTCAACTGGCCTGACATCAATAAAGCAGGGCGCAGCGATATTGTTTATCGCTGCGCTTTATTAGTAAAGGGCCACCGTGTAATTTTTCAGCGATGATTAACCGCACTGTTATTTACTCTCTGACCGTTCAGTGAAAATTATCATTCTGCCAGACCTGATATTTCAAAATGCCTGAAAAATCAACAAAGGCGCTCCGGACGTCTGGATGTTAAAAGTAAATTAAAATAATGTTTGCTAATGTCGGTGAGGCGTGGCTTAATAGCGTCATCGGTTTGGAACACAGACCTTATCAAAGCAGTTTTAGTAAAGCAGTCCTCAGTGCAAGCGATATCACAAGATACCCTTATTCATGAGTCTCCTCCTAAAAGCCTGGTAAGTTACCTTCTGAAAGACAGGCCATCTTCGCCACTTAGTGGCTCATAAATTAAGGAATTATCGATGTCTAATAAAATGACTGGTTTAGTAAAATGGTTTGACGCTGGTAAAGGTTTCGGTTTTATCTCTCCTCAGGATGGCAGCAAAGATGTATTCGTACATTTCTCTGCAATTCAGAGCAACGATTATAAAACTCTGGACGAAGGTCAGCAGGTCGAATTCACTATTGAAAACGGCGCTAAAGGTCCTTCAGCGGCAAACGTTGTCCCTATGTAAGCCTTAATTATCAATAGCGCCTATCAACGCGTTATGGCAATAGCCTGAGCAGATAAGCCTGATATTGATAATTAATTAAAACCCGCCTTGTGCGGGTTTTTTGCGTTTATGGTTTGCCGGATGCTTACGCGATGTTTTTTGCCCGCGCCAGATATCCGCGCGGGCCAGTAAAAAAATGTTCAGCGCACGCTGGCGACCAGCCACTGCTGCAATTCCGTCAGCTCCGCGCGTTGCTCCGGGAAATCCGCAATAAGCTGAATCAGCACTGGTTCAAGGGCATCGGGCCGATAGGTTACACCCTGTAACCGCTGCGCCAGCGCTTCCAGCGGCGCGGGGTTGAGGCTGTCGCTGAAAATCTGACAGCGGCTGATCACGCCGCGTTCTACATCGAAATGAATCTCCACACCGCCCCAGACAAAACGCTGGTCCAGCAGGTGCGAAAAATCGGGTGCCTGACCGTAATTCCACTCCCAGCTACTCTGCTTTGCGAACTGATCTCTGAAACCCGGCAGATCGGGCAGGGCGTCGGGAGAGATCCTCTCCGGCTCACAGCGCTCACCGTAATAGTTGAAAAATGCGTCCGTCACCGCGGAGCAGATCGCCTGATAGCCGATACCCGGCGTTAACTCCGCCAGATTGGTCACTCTGGCACGCACTGAGGTTATCCCCTTCGCCTGCAATTTCTTCACATCAGGATTAAGATAATCCGCCAGGCGGGAGAGGTCGGCATCCATCAGAATAGTGCCGTGATGGAAACCGCGATCCGGCGTTTCGCGGTAGGCTGAACCGGATATTTTGCGCAGCCCGTCAGCGGTGTTCACCACTAAGTCATTACGGCCAGAGGCCTCCGCGGGTACGCCTAGCGAAGTCAGTGCGCGCAGGATGATCTCAGTCGAGACGCTTTTATCATACTCCGGCTTGCCGGCCATAAAGGTAAAACAGCAATTGCCGAGGTCGTGAAACACCGCGCCACCGCCGCTGCTGCGACGTGCCAGCCGGATGCCATCTTCCGCCATGCGTCGGGTATTGCACTCTTTCCACGGATTCTGTGCCCGCCCGATCACCACCGTTTCCGCATTACGCCACAAAAACAGCACCCGCTGGGTGGCCGGCATCTGGCGGAAAATGCACTCTTCTACCGCCAGGTTAAACCAGGGATCGTTGGATTCAGATAACAGTAAACGCAGCGTGGACATCGGTGACTCCCGTTCCTTGTGAGAAGAGGCCCATAAAGCAGGGCAGAAGGCAGAGTGTATCAGCCGGGGCGCGGGCCCACATGCCTCTTCATGCCGTGATGCTGCGGCAAAAAAAGATAAAATGCCGTCTGCAGGGTAATCGCGGCAGATTGGAGTACGACATTATGACAATATGGATGAGGAGTGTGCTGTTTCCCCTGCTTATTTTTCCCGTTGAGAGAACAAAAATCGTATGAATGCTTCCGCTGGCATAGCGATGAAGATCACCGCTGCATTAAGTAGCACGCTGATGCTGGCCTGTGTAAAAGAACTTGATGGGGCGATACCGGTCGGCGAAGTGATATTTTTTCGCTCGCTGCTGGCACTGGTGCCGCTGCTAATCTGGCTGCGCTTGCAGGGCAGCGTACTTGATGGCATTCGCACTCGCAATATCCGCGGGCATTTTGTTCGCGGTCTGGCCGGAACCGGTGGTCTCTATTTCAGTTATCTGTCGCTGCTCTACATTTCTCTGACCGACGCCACGGCTATTAACTATGCCGCGCCGCTGTTTACCGTGCTGCTGGCGGCGCTATTTCTGCACGAAAAAGTGCGTCACCATCGTTGGGTCGCGGTCTTTACCGGTTTCAGTGGCATTCTGGTGATGTTCTCCGGGCATCTCACACTGACGCGCCAGGCGACATTTTCGCTCTCCACGTCGGCGGGTATTCTGCTGGCGTTGATGGCAGCCTTCTGTACTGCCTGTGCGCTGGTGCAGATCCGCTTTCTTAACGGCAAAGAGAAGCCGGGCGCCATCGCTTTCTGGTTCGCTATCACCACGGCCTTAACGTCGCTGGTCACGCTGCCAGGCGGCTGGAAAGTGCCGCATGGCAATCAGCTGTCGTTACTGGTGGGATGTGGGCTGCTGGGCGGTATCACTCAGATTCTGATGACTCTGAGCCTGCGCTATGCCGAAGCGTCGTTGCTGGCCCCGTTTGACTACACCACCTTAATCTGGTCAGTGGCGGTGGGTTATCTGCTGCTCGGCAATCTGCCAACCTCCACTACGGTGATGGGTGCGATTCTGGTGGTGGCAGGCGGCCTTTACTCGGTGCTATATGAGCGTTACCGCTTCCGTAAAGCGCGGGTAGTGAATGCCAGTCACTGATCGGCCCGCCCGGCATCGCCTTGTTGTTTCCAAAGTGATAACGTATAGTTAATAATTTGTGATCGCGACGAAGGAACAGACGACTGCATTCGTTTACGTTGTGAGCAATCAGAATGTAATCGATTACTTATTCGTGAGGTTCCCATGATTGCAACCGTGCAGGAGAGAGCAGGCCAGCAGGTGCAGCATAAGCTGCTGGTGCCGCGCCTCTCTCTGATGATGTTTATGCAGTTCTTTATCTGGGGCAGCTGGTCGGTGACGCTGGGGCTGGTAATGACTCGTCACAACATGCCGTTGCTGATTGGGGATGCGTTTTCGGCCGGTCCCATTGCCTCGATTCTCTCGCCGTTTGTGCTCGGCATGCTGGTGGATCGCTTTTTTCCCTCGCAGAAAGTGATGGCGGTGATGAACCTGGCGGGCGCAGCGATTCTCTGGTTCGTGCCCCAGGCGCTAATCGCAGAGAACGGGGCGCAGCTGATCGCACTGTTATTTGGCTATACGCTCTGCTTTATGCCGACCCTGGCGCTTTCAAATAACATCGCCTTTCACAGCCTCGCCAGCAGCGAGAAAAGCTTTCCTATCGTCAGAGTCTTCGGCACCATCGGTTGGATCGTGGCAGGGATCTTTATCGGCGTAACCGGCATTGCTGATAGTGTGGCGGTGTTCCAGCTGGCGGCGCTCTGTTCGGTATTGCTGGCGATCTACAGCCTGACGCTGCCCCATACTCCGGCACCGGCCAAAGGATTGCCGTTAAGAGTCCGCGATCTCTTCTGCGCCGATGCCTTCGCACTGCTGCGACTGCGTCATTTCCTGGTCTTTGCGCTGTGTGCCACCCTCATCTCTATTCCGCTCGGCACCTACTATGCCTTTACCGCCTCCTGGCTGGCGGATGCCGGAATCCGGGAAGTCAGCACTCTGATGTCACTGGGTCAGATGTCTGAAATTGTTTTCATGCTGATCATTCCACTGCTGTTCCGCCGTCTTGGTGTGAAAGTCATGCTGCTGATTGGCATGACAGCGTGGTTTGTCCGCTATGCACTGTTTGCGCTGGGCATGAGTGATGAGACGCGCACGCTGATTTATCTGGGCATTCTTCTGCATGGCGTCTGCTATGACTTCTTCTTTGTGGTGGGATTCATCTACACCGATCGGATCGCCGGTGAAAAGGTCAAGGGGCAGGCGCAGAGCATGGTGGTGATGTTCACCTACGGTATCGGCATGC
>Ga0308165_1003399_pt1 | contig 17125 bp, 15 predicted proteins | sample PhyWR2_FD_201032 | JGI IMG/M metagenome (GOLD analysis project Ga0308165, IMG submission 201032) | Phyllosphere microbial communities from UC Gill Tract Community Farm, Albany, California, United States - DLSLW.R2 | ecosystem: Host-associated > Plants > Phyllosphere > Unclassified | place: USA...
GCGTCGTCGAGCGAGGCGGGGGCGGGGGCGGGCGTCGTCATTGTCGGCTTCTTCTCGCGCAATCGTGGCTGAAAGCCAACCGCTGGCCCAAACGGGTCGTTCCGTCAGAAACGATCATGCTCTAGGGGGAAGGCATCCGGTCGCGGCGCGTTCCGGGCGCATTGGTTTTCGAGGGTCTCATGTCGGACTGGCTTGCCGCCATTATTCTGGGTCTGGTCGAGGGGCTGACCGAGTTCATTCCGGTCTCGTCCACCGGCCATATGCTGCTGCTGGGCCATTTCATGGGCTTCGAGAGCGCGGGCAAGACTTTCGAGATCGTGATCCAGCTGGGCGCATTGCTGGCCATCGTCAGCGTTTATTTCAAAAAGCTGTGGATCCTGGCGACGCGCTGGCCCTTCGACGCCGAGGCGCGGCGGTTCCTGATTGGCCTGCTGGTCGCCTTCGCGCCGGCCGTCGTCATCGGTTTCCTGGCCTATGACTTCATCAAGACGGTGCTGTTCGAGACGCCCCAGGTGGTGTGCATCGCCCTGATCGTCGGCGGGGTGATCCTGCTGCTGCTGGACCGAATGGACAAGACGCCCAAGTGGCTGGACGCCGAAGCCTATCCGATGCGGATCTATTTTCTGATCGGCCTGTTCCAGTGCCTGGCCATGATCCCCGGCGTGTCGCGGTCCGGCGCCACCATCGCCGGCGGGCTGCTGCTGAAAACCGACAAGCGGTCGGCGGCCGAGTTCAGCTTCTTTCTGGCCCTGCCCACCATGGGGGCGGCGGTGGCCTATGACCTGCTGAAGAACCACAAGACGCTGGATTTCAGCGACGTCGGCCTGATCGTCGTGGGCTTCGTCGTGGCCTTCATCTCGGCCCTGGCCGTGGTGCGGTTCCTGCTGGATTTCGTATCCAAGCGCGGCTTCGGCGTCTTCGCCTGGTGGCGGATCGTGGTCGGGGTCGTGGGTCTGGTGCTTTTGCAGGCGGGGTTCTGAGACCATGACCACGCTTCTGTACGGCCGTCCGCCGGTCGTCTTCGATCCGCCCGGCGATGCGATCCAGACCTCGCCCCTGATCCCGGACTCGGCGGCGCTGGAGGCGCAGGACCCCGGCTCGGCCGACAGCGTCATGATCTACGCCCCGCCCGGCGTGCTGGAGCGGCGCTATGTGCTGGCCCTGGCGCTGAAGGCGCTGAAGGTCGGCGGACGGCTGGACGTCATGGCGCCCAAGGACAAGGGCGGATCGCGCCTGGCCAAGGAGTTGAAGGCGTTTGGGGGCGAGGTCGCCGAGACGGCCAAGGCGCACCATCGCCGCTGCATCGTCATTCGGCCCGAAACGGTCGAGGGGCTGGACGAAGCCATCGCCGCGGGCGAGCCGCAGATCGTGCCGGGGCTGGAGGCCTGGTCGCAGCCCGGCGTGTTCGCCTGGGACCGGATCGATCCGGGCTCGGCGCTGCTGGCCGAACATCTGCCGGCGATGAAGGGCGAGGGGGTCGATCTGGGCTGCGGCTATGGCGCGCTGTCGATCGTGGTGTTGCGCTCGCCCGCCGTCACCAAGCTGAAGATGGTCGATCTGGATCGCCGCGCCATCCAGGCCGCTCGCCGCAATATCGAGGACGACCGCGCCAAGGTCTGGTGGTCAGACGCCCGCACCCTGGAAGCCAAGGGCGACAAGGACTTCGTGGTCAGCAATCCGCCCTTCCACGACGGCGGGGCCGAGGACCGGCGGCTGGGTCAGGCCTTTATCCGGAAGGCATCCGAACTGCTGAAAAAGGGCGGCGTCGCCTGGGTCGTGGCCAACCGGCACCTGCCGTATGAGGCCGAGTTGAACGCGGCGTTCAAGCGGGTGCGGCTGGTCGCTGAGGCGGGTGGCTACAAGCTGTTCGAGGCGGTGAAGTGACCGCGCTCAAGCAGTCCGAAGGGCGGTAGCGCATGACAAAAATACCCACGTCGAGAGTCGACCGCCTGCTGGGTTCGATGGGTTACGGCTCGCGGGCCGAGATGGCGCGGATGGCCAAGGCTGGCGGGATCGTGCTGGACGGTGTGGACCTGACCGACGTGTCGAAACGGATCGCGGTGACGCCCGACCTGCCGACGCGGATGGAGATCGACGGCGAACCGCTGGACCCCGTGCAGGGGCTGGTGATCCTGCTGAACAAGCCGCTGGGCATGACCTGTTCGCACAAGGAAGAGGGGGCGCTGGTCTATGACATCCTGCCGGGGCGGTGGCGGGCGCGCGATCCCGCCATCTCGACCATCGGGCGGCTGGACAAGCAGACGACGGGCCTGTTGCTGCTGACCGACGACGGTGATCTGCTGCACCGGGTGATCAGTCCCAAACGCCATGTGGCCAAGGTTTACCGGGCGGGTCTGGCGCGGCCGCTGACGGGCACGGAAGGCGCGCTGTTCGCCTCGGGCGAGCTGGTGCTGGAGGGCGAGGACAAGCCGTTGGCGCCGGCGGTGCTGGAGGTGGTGTCGCCGACCGAGGCCCTGCTGACGGTGACTGAGGGGCGCTATCACCAGGTGCGCAGGATGTTCGCCGCCGCCGGCAACCACGTCGAGACCCTGCATCGCGAACGGCTGGGCGGACTGGTTCTGCCCGCCGATCTGGCGCCCGGTCAGTGGCGGCTGGCGACGGCGGACGAGGTCGCCTCGATCTTCACGGCGCCCGAGAGCCTGGGTTGAAGCTCTTGACGCCTGCGGGATCGAACGCGCAGGTCGAGGGATGACCACCAAGATCAAGATCTGCGGACTGACCACACTGGACACGCTGGGCGTCGCCCTGGAGGGCGGGGCGGACTTCGTGGGGGCGGTGGTGTTTGCGAAAAGCCCGCGCCATCTGGAGCCCGAAGCCGCCGCCGACCTGTTCGAGCGGGCGCGGCGGCGGGCGAAGATCGTGGCGGTGACGGTCGATCCCGACGACGCCCTGCTGCAACAGATCGCCCGGACGCTGAGGCCCGACTTCATCCAGTTGCATGGGTCTGAGGCGCCGGGACGGGCCGAGCGCGTGCGGGCCTTGACCGGCGCTGGTGTGATCAAGGCCGTGCCCATTCGGCAGGTGGACGACTTCGCCGCCGCCGACGCCTGGGGTGATGCGGCCGATCATCTGATGTTCGACGCCAAGCCTCCCGAGGGGTCGGCTCTGCCCGGCGGGGTGGGACACAGCTTTGACTGGACGCTGCTGTCCGGCCGCGCCTTTCGCCGTCCGTGGTTCCTGGCGGGCGGTCTCAACCCCGACAATGTGGCCGAGGCGCTGAGGATCACCGGGGCGCCCATGGTCGATGTGTCCTCTGGCGTGGAAAGCGCGCCGGGTGTTAAGGACGCCGACCGGATCGCGACCTTCATCCAAAACGCGCGCCGGTCGTAATTGCGACGCCTCTCCGCGTGAAAGTCGAAACCGTGAACGCCCAGACCCCCATTCAAGCCGCCGATTCCACCCAGTCGCTGTCGAACGCCTACGCCTGGCCGGACGCGCAGGGGCGGTTCGGCCCGTACGGCGGTCAGTTCGTGGCCGAGACCCTGATGCCGCTGATCCACGAGCTGGATGCGGCCTACAAGGCAGCCAAGGCGGACCCCAGCTTCCAGGCCGAGCTGGACAGCTTTCTGACCCACTATGTCGGTCGCGAAAGTCCGCTGTATTTCGCCGAGCGCCTGACCGAACATTTCGGCGGCGCCAACATCTGGCTTAAGCGCGAGGACCTGAACCACACGGGCGCGCACAAGATCAACAACTGCATGGGCCAGATCCTGCTGGCCCGTCGCATGGGCAAGACCCGCATCATCGCCGAAACCGGCGCGGGGCAGCACGGCGTCGCCTCGGCGACCGTGTCGGCGCGGTTCGGCCTACCCTGCACCGTCTATATGGGCGCGGTGGACGTGGAGCGGCAGCAGCCGAACGTCTTCCGCATGCGTCTGCTGGGTTCGGAAGTCTTCTCGGTCACGGCAGGCGCCGCGACTCTGAAGGACGCCATGAACGAGGCGATGCGCGACTGGGTCACCAACGTCTCGGACACCTATTACATCATCGGCACGGCGGCGGGTCCGCACCCCTATCCGGCCATGGTGCGCGATTTCCAGTCGGTGATCGGCAAGGAGATCAAGAGCCAGTCGATGGCGCGGATGGGCAAGCTGCCCGAAGCGGTGGTCGCCTGCATCGGCGGCGGCTCGAACGCCATCGGCGCCTTCCACCCCTTCATCGAGGACGAGGGCGTGCGCCTGATCGGCGTCGAGGCGGCGGGCCATGGGCTGGATACGCCGGATCACGCGGCCTCGCTTAAGGGCGGGCGGTCGGGCGTGCTGCACGGCAATCGGACCTATTTGCTTCAGGACGAGGACGGCAACATCGTCGAGGGGCACTCGATCTCGGCTGGTCTGGATTATCCGGGCATCGGGCCGGAACATGCCTGGCTGCACGACATCGGCCGGGCCGAATACCGCTCGGCGACGGACAATGAGGCGCTGGAAGCGTTCCAGCTGTGCTCGAAGCTGGAAGGTATCATTCCGGCGCTGGAGCCGGCTCACGCCCTGGCGCGGACGGGCGAAGTGGCGCGCGAAGTCGGCAAGGGCGGCGATGTCGTCCTGCTGATGTCGGGGCGCGGCGACAAGGACATCTTCCAGGTCGCCAAACATCTGGGAGTGAACCTGTGATCCGTAGTCTGTTGGCGGCGACCGCCGTGATGAGTTTGTCCGCTGCGGCCGTGCAGGCCCAGACGCCGGCCCCCGCTGCGCCGCAAGGCGGTCCGGCCGACGTCGGCCTGCTGCCCGGCGCGGAGCTGTCGCCCGATTGCGGAGGGCTGAACAATCTGACGGGACGGGCCTATTGCGTGACCGCGCAGCTGGGCCAGATCGGCGCTCTGGCCGACGCCTATATCGCCGATCTGGAAACCAAGAACTGGCTGGCTGCCGGCGGCGACGACAACCGCGTCGTCTTCATCAAGCGCCGTGAGGCCGGCGGCTGCGACGGCATGCAGATGGTCGCCTTCTACGACACCACCAAGACCGCCGTCGCCGAACTGCCTGGCTATCTGGGCTTCGCCACCATTCCGGGCGACGTGTGCGCGGCTGCTGCGGCCGCGACACCGCCTGCCGCCGCCGGATCGCCGCAACAATGACCACCGCCCGTATCGACGCGCGCTTCAAGGCGCTGAAGGCCGAGGGCCGTGCGGCCTTCATTCCCTATGTGATGGGCGGCGATCCGTCGCGCGAAGAGGCGTTGGCGATCCTGAACGGCCTGCCGGCTGCGGGCGCCGACATCATCGAACTGGGCTTTCCGTTCAGCGATCCGATGGCCGAGGGGCCGCCGATCCAGCGGGCGGCGATCCGCGGCATGGCGGCCGGTTTCGGCCTGCGCTCAACCATGGATCTGGCCAGGGAATTCCGTCAGGGCGACGACGCCACCCCCATCGTGCTGATGGGCTACCTAAACCCGATCGAGAGCCTGGGCTATGACGCCTTCGCCGCCTATGCCGCCGACTGCGGCATCGACGGGCTGATCGTGGTGGACTGTCCGCCGGAAGAGGCCGGGCCGCTGATCGAGGCGCTGGATAAGGTGTCGATTTCGCTGATCCGACTGGCGACGCCGACCTCGGATGACGACCGGCTGAAGATCGTGGTCCAAGGCACCTCGGGCTTCGTCTATTATGTCGCCGTCGCGGGCGTGACGGGCGTCAAGGAAGCGAACGCGGATGTGGTGGCGCCGGCCGTAGAGCGGGTGCGCAAGGCCTCGGGCCTGCCGGTCGCGGTCGGCTTCGGGGTCAAGACGCCGGAACGGGCCGCCGAGATCGCGCGCGTCGCCGATGCGGTGGTCGTGGGCTCGGCCCTGGTGGACGAGGTGGCGGCGGCGCTGGAGGCGAACGAACCCGTCGCGGCGCGCGTTTTGGCCCGGGTGAAGGCGCTGGGCGATGCGGTTCGATCCGTCGCCGCTAGTGCTTCCGTGGCGGAAACCGTCTAAGAGCGCGCGGATGAACGACAAGACCAAGCCTCAGGAAAAGCGCGGCGGCTGGCTGAGCCGCTTTGCGCCCGGCGTGCGCAAGATCGTGTCGCGCCGCGACACCCCGGACAATCTGTGGGTCAAGGATCCCGACAGCGGTGAGATGCTGTATCGCTCGGACCTGGAGGCCGCCCTCTGGGTGACGCCGTCGGGCCGGCATATGCGCATCGATGCGCCGACGCGCCTGAAAGCCACCTTCGACGGCGGCGTCTTCCAGTCCATCGACACGCCGGACGTGCCGGAAGATCCGCTGAAGTTCTCGGACGGCAAATCCTACAAGGATCGCCTGAACGCCGCGCGCAAGGCCGCGGGCCGCAAGGACACCATGGCCATCGGCTATGGTTCGGTCGGCGGTCAGGACGCGGTCGTGATCGTTCAGGACTTCACCTTCATGGGCGGGTCGCTGGGCATGGCGGCGGGCGAGGCCTTCATCAAGGCGGCGCGCGAGGCGGTCAGCCGCAAGGTTCCGCTGGTCTGTTTCACCGCCGCCGGCGGCGCGCGGATGCAGGAGGGCGCCCTGTCGCTGATGCAGATGGCGCGCACCACATTGGCCATCGAAGAGCTGAAGGACGCCAGACTGCCTTACGCCGTGGTCCTGACGGACCCGACGACGGGCGGGGTGACGGCCTCCTACGCCATGCTGGGCGATGTGCATCTGGCCGAACCGGGCGCCCTGATCGGCTTCGCCGGACCGCGCGTGATCGAGGCGACCATCCGCGAGAAGCTGCCGCCCGGCTTCCAGCGCGCCGAATATCTGCAGGAAAAGGGCATGGTGGACCGGGTCGTGACCCGCGCCGACCTGCCGCGCACCCTGGGTCAGATCCTGTCCATGCTGATGGGCGGAACCCGCGCCGCCGCGTGAGACCGTCTGAAGGGCCAGTCGATCGCGGTCGAGGCCCACAGGCACCACCAGACGATGACCGGCTGAAACAGCAGGCGCGGGCCGTGATAGGCCCAGCCGACACCCGCGTCTGACGTCATAAAGTTCACGGCATGCTGGATGTTGGCCGGATAGACGCAGACGGCGTAGGCGGCCAGCGCCCACCCGGCGGCAACCCGCAGGCGCGGGATCATCAGACCCGCCGCGCCCAGCAGTTCGGCGATCCCCGTCAGGGCCACGACCAGGGCCGGCTGCGGAACCCACGCCGGCGTGATCCGCAAGAAAGGGCCGGGGACCATAAGGTGCAGCACCCCTGCGCCCAGGAAGGCGGCCGTGAGGACGAGGCGAGCCGCCGTTCTGATCTGCGGCCTGGAAGTCATGTCGCGGTTCTCGAAATCAGGAGGTAAAGGAGGCGGATGGATCCCGTCTCCGAACGACTACGCGCGCGCCACCCCCAGCGGATCGACCTTTCGTTGGAAAGAATGCGCGTTCTATGCGCGGCCCTTGGCGATCCGCAGCACAAGCTTCCGCCGGTGATCCATGTGGCGGGCACCAACGGCAAGGGATCGACCGTCGCCCTGATCCGCGCCATCGCCGAGGCGGCGGGGCTGAAGGTGCACGCCTACACCTCGCCCCATCTGGTGCGGTTCAACGAGCGAATCCGGCTGGCCGGAACGCTGATCGAGGACGACCATCTGAACGCGATCCTGGACCGGATCGAGGCGGCCATGGCCGAGACGGACAGCGAGGCCACGGTGTTCGAAAGCACCACCGCCGCCGCCTTCCTGGCCATGTCCGAGACGCCCGCCGACCTGGCCATCATCGAAGTGGGTCTCGGCGGGGTGCTGGACGCGACCAATGTGATCGAGCGGCCGCTGCTCAGCGTCATCGCCCCGATCGACTACGACCATGCGGAGTTCCTTGGCACGGATCTGGCCGCCATCGCCTCGGAAAAGGCGGGTGTGCTGAAGGCTGGAGCGCCGGCCGTGATCGCGCGCCAGAAGGAAGAGGCGATGGCCGCCATCGAACGTCGCGCCGCCGACGTCCATGCGCGGCTGAACGTGCTGGGCGTCGACTTCGATGCCTGGGCCGAGCGAGGCGGCCTGGCGTTCCAGACGGCCGAACTGTTCATGGACCTGCCGGCGCCGGCCCTGGCAGGCGCGCACCAGATCGACAATGCGGCCCTGGCCGTGGCGGCGGCGGTCGAACTGGACCTGCCCGAGGCTGCGATCGCCCAGGGGCTGAAGCGCGTGCGCTGGCCCGCCCGGCTGCAGAGGATTTCGGCGGGTCCATACGGCGCTGCGGCCAAGGCGGCGGAGGCGGAGCTGTGGCTGGACGGAGGGCACAATCCCCATGCGGCGCGGGCGCTGGCGGCGTTTCTGGCCGAGCGGCAGGCGCGGGCGCCGCGTCCCCTGGCCCTGATCTGCGGCATGTTGAACAACAAGGATGCGGGCGGTTTCTTCGCCGCGCTGAAGGACAGCCAGGCCACCGTCTTCACCGTCGGCTTCGACGGGGCGGCGGCCGAGCCGACGGCCCTGGCGGCCGTGGCGCGCGGACATGGGCTGGCGGCGACGCCTGCAGGTTCGGTCGGCGAGGCGCTGGACTTGGCGCTACGCCTGGGCGCGGGCCGTGTCGCCATCTGCGGATCGCTGTATCTGGCCGGCGAGGTCTTGGGCGCCAGCGAGGAAACCTGGCCGGTCTAGCGCGTCATCCAGGGCTTGGACTTGCCGGCGGCGATGCGGGCGGCCTGTTCGCGCTGGAAGCGACCGCCGCGCGGCGGCTTGGCGCGCGCATCCAGCCTGGCGTTCTTCAGGCGCAGGGCCTTTTGGACCGGGGTCTCGCCGGGGATGTCGTCAGCCGGGTTCGGGGTGTCTTCGTCGCTCATGGCGCCATCCTAGCATGAAAAACGCCCGCCGGTCGGACCGGCGGGCGCTTGATCTGACAGGGTCGAAAAGGCTCAGGCCTTGACGCCGGCCTCGGCCAGCCATTCGACGATCTTGCCCTTGGGCATGGCGCCGACCTTCATCGAAGCCATCTGGCCGTCCTTGAATAGCATCAGGGTCGGAATGCCCTTCACGCCCAACTTGGACGGGGTCATGGGGCTGTCGTCGATATTGATCTTGGCCACGGTGACCTGACCGCCCAGTTCGTCGGCGATCTGTTCCAGCGCCGGGCCGATTTGTTTGCAGGGGCCGCACCATTCGGCCCAGAAGTCGACCAGGACAGGGGTCGAGGATTTCAGGACGTCGGCGTCAAAGCTCTCGTCGGTAACTTTTACAGTCGCCATGAATGGCTCCTTGGGCGCTATCGCTCGGCGCGCGGCGCCTCGCTGCATGAGCGCGTGTTGGTGTTGGCCGGAGCGTCCGGGTTCGATGGCAGATGTGGGAGCGAATCGCTGGCAATTCAACTGCCCGCGAGCGCCGCCGCCAGCAGGGTTTCCGGAATGGGCATCAGCTTGGGGCCGTCGGTCCAGACCAGGGCGGCCTCGACCGGGCGTTCGGGATAGAGGCGCTTCAGCACGGCGACATAGACGGCGGCCTGCAGCACATAGGCGGTATCGACCGCCTCGACGGCGTCTGGCGCAGGGCGGTTGGTCTTGTAATCGACGACCAGGACCTTCTCGGGCGTGACCACCAGCCGATCGATGCGGCCGTTGATGGCGACGCCGGGCGGCAGGTCGGGGGCGGACCCCGTCAGGGCGACCTCGGCGCGGGAGCCGGGACCGAAGACGGGGGCGAAGCGGGCGTCATCCAGCACAGAAAAGGCGGCGGCGATCATCTCGGCGCGCTGGGCCTCGTCCAGATCGGTCTCGCGCGCCAGAAGGCGCCGGGCGGCGTCGGGGCGGTCGGCGGGCGCGATCTCGGGCAGGCGTTCCAGCAGCCGGTGGATCAGGTCGCCGCGCCGGAACCGGCCCAGCGACGCGCCCCCCGCCGCGCTGCGGGCCAGAGGCGAGGGGGCGGGAATGCGGATCGAACCTTCCATCCGAGACGGCGCGGCGAAGCGGGCGGCGGCGTCGGGCGGCGGCGTGGCGGCGGCCCAGGCGGGCAGGGTGGCGACAGATCGGGCTTCATCGGCGGCGATCGGGCGGCGTTCGGGATCGACGCCATAGCGGCGCACGCCGTTGTCGACCTGGCGCACCTGATCGCCCAGACGGTCGAAGGTTTCCGAGAGGATCGACCACCAGCTGCCGGCCTCGGCGCCCCGGCTGGAGGCGCGGCCCATGACGATGACGCGGTCCCGCGCGCGGGTCAGGGCGACATAGAGCAGGCGCAGGGTCTCGTCGTCGGTGCGGGCCTGGCGCGCGGCGCGGGCGTCGGCCGAGGCGGGGCAGTCGTCCTTCGCCGAGCCGGGGGCCATCAGCCAGGCCTCGCCTTCGCCCTCCGGCGTGACGGCGGGCATCAGGGACGGCCCCTGCGCCTTCGCCTTCATAGTCGTGTCGGGCAGGATGACGATGGGCGCCTCCAGCCCCTTGGCGCCGTGAACGGTCATGACGCGGACCTCGCCGCGCGCCCCTTCCAGTTCGCGCTTCACCTCGACGTCGGCGGCCTCCAGTTGGGCCAGGCAGGTCTCCAGATCGACCGCGCCGCGGTTCTCGGCCGCCAGGACCTGGTTCAGGGTCTCGTCAATGGCTTCCTCGGCCTCGCGACCCAGCCGGGCCAGGATGCGGGCGCGGCCGGATCGGCCGGTATCGTCCACCCGGTTCAGGGCCTGGGAGAAGAAGGCGAAGGGATCGCCGCCGCGCGTCGCGATGGCGGCCTGAAGCGCATCGCGGGCGCGGGCCCATTCGGGGCGTTCGTGCGCCCGGTCGCGCAGGTCACGCCACAGTTGGCCGGCCTTGCGGTTCTCGCGCCCGGCCAGCGCGTAGAGGCCGTCCTCGTCCACATCGCACAGCGGGCTGCGCAGCACCTCGGCCAGGGACAGGTCGTCGTCGGGGAAGAGGGCGAAACGCGCCAGGGAGATCAGGTCGTCGAAGACGATATGGCTGGACAGTTTCAGCCGGTCGGCGCCGGCGACAGGCACGCCCTCGGTCTTCAGCGCCCTGATGATCTCCTCGAACGTCGCGTCGCGGCGTCGGACCAGGACGATGTAGTCGCCATAGCCGGCGGGGCGCAGGTCGCGCGTGCTGCGGTCGAAGACGGCGACGCCGCTCTCGACCTGACGGCAGATTTCGCGGGCCAGGTCGCGGGCCAGGCGCTTGCGGGCGCTGCCGGCGCTTTCCTGATCGACGGGATCGTCCCAGGCGTCGGTCTCGGGCGCGGGCTCGTCCAGGAACAGGGGCCACAGGTCGATGGCGCCGTGCTGGCCGATGCGGGCGGGCAGGTGTCGGGCGATGTCGCCCTGGGGGCCGGTCAGGGCGCGGGTGCGGTCGGGATCGGCGAAGACGGCGTCGACGAAGGCCAGCACCTCTTCGGTTGAGCGGTAGGAGGTGTTCAACTCCGGCCCGGCGAAGGGCTCGCCGGCGCCCTCGGCCAAGGCAAGGAAGGCGCCGCGTTCTTGACGCAGCCGTTCGGGTCGCGCGCCTTGGAAGGAGTAGATCGACTGTTTTTCGTCGCCGACGGCGAAGACGGTGCGGCCGGACTTTTCGCCGGAGTAGAACTCGCCGGTCAGGGCGCGGACGATGGCCCATTGTTCGGGGGCGGTGTCCTGGGCCTCGTCGATCAGGACGTGATCGACCCCGCCGTCCAGCTTGTACAGCACCCAGGCGGCGGCCCCGCTTTGGGTCAGCAGGGCGGCGGAGCGCGCGACCAGGTCGGGGAAGTCCAACGCCCCGCGCTGGGCCTTGGCGGCTTCGTAGAAGGCAGCATGGGCGCGGGCCAGGGTCAGGACCTTGACCGTATCGTCGGCGACCTTGGCCTTGCGCAGAGCCTCGCGCGTGGCGAGGAACTTGGTCTGAAGGTCCAGCAGCCAGCCGACCGCGCCCTGCGGCGCCGACTTGGTGCCCATGCTCTTTCTCGGGTCGCCCGCCTGGGTGCAGAAGACCCCGGCCAGGGCCGCGAACCCGGCATAGGGCGGAGCGGCGACGCTCATGGCGTCGGCGATCTTCTTGTCATTGGCAGAGCCGGTTTCCATGGCCTCCGCCATGCGGTTCCATTCGCCGGGATCGATGAAGGCGACGAAGTCGCGCTCCAGATCCTCCGGGCTGCGGCCTCGTTCGGGGCCGGTCAGGGACCATGGATCGGGCGCGGTCCCGGCCTCGGCGCGGTCGATATAGTCCAGCAGATCGGCGCGTTTCGCCTCGATCATCGACAGCAGGGCCTGGAACCGCTGCCAGTCCAGTTCGACGGCGAAGTGGCTGTAGGCCTGGCCGATGGGGCCGTCCGGATCGGCGACGGCGGCGCGGGCCAGGTCTTCGCGCGCGGCGTGGCTTAGGGCGGTCGCGGCCTGGTCTTCCAGCACGGTGAAGCGGGGCGAGACCCCGGCCTCCAGCGGGAACCGCCGCAGCAGTTTTTCGCAGAAGGCGTGGATGGTCTGGATCTTCAGGCCGCCCGGCGTCTCCAGCGCGCGGGCGAACAGCTTGCGCGCGCGGGAAAGCGCGGCGTGATCCATCGCCTGCGGGTCACCGTCGTCCAGCCGGGCCAGTTCGCGCGACAGGGCGGCGTCGTCCAGCACGGCCCAGCCGCCCAACTGGTCGAACAGCCGGGCTTGCATCTCCGCGGCGGCGGCCTTGGTGTAGGTGACGCACAGGATGGCGCCGGGATCGACCTGATCCAGCAGCAGCCGCGCCACCCGGTTGACCAGGGTGGTGGTCTTGCCCGAGCCGGCGTTGGCGGTGACGAAGACGGTCAGGCGCGGATCGGCGGCGACGATCTGGGGGGCGATGCTCATTCTTCGTCCCCGTCGCCGATCACAGACCATTCCCAGACGCGGGCCAGATGATCGTAGTTGCCGCCCTGGTTGCCCATGAACTGAGGCGCGGCCCAAGAGACGTAAGGCGTGTTCTCGTCGTCGAACCGGGCGACGCGGCGCTTCAGCCCGTCCAGCGCAGCCTGCGCTAAATCGGCGGCCTCAGAGCCCGAAGCGCGGGTGACGACTTCGCCCGCCGTCTTTCGCCCGACCACGCGGACATAGGTCAGTTCGTCAGGCGTGACCGGGCCGTTGGTGTCCTTGAACCCGCCGTCGGCCAGGATGGCGGCGATCAGGGTGAGCTGCGGGGCGAAGCCGGACTTGACCTGTTTGGCGGACGGCGCCGCTCCGGTCTTGAAGTCCATGACCGCCGCCCCGTCTGACGCCAGCTCGATCCGGTCGGCGAAGGCCTTGACGGTGAAGGGCCCGGCCGGGGCGTCGAAGGTCATCGTCCCCTGCTGTTCCACCAGGATATCGACGCCGCGCGCCCGACGCCGGCGCTCGAACTCGGTCAGCCAACGGGCGCAGTTGCGGGCCAGCGGCGCCTCACGCGCCATGGCCGCATCCTCGAACCCGCGCGCGCCCAGTTCGCGCAGCAGATGGTCGTGCAGGATGGCCTCGCAGTCGTCGGGCAGGTCGTTCGGCCAGTCCAGCGTCAGCCGTTCGATGGCCGCGTGCACGGCGTTGCCACGGGCGAGCGCTTCGGCAGAAGCGCCGGGACGGTCCATCGCCTCCAGCCCCAGCACCCACAGGGCGTAGATGGCGTAGGGGTCGCGCACCCAGCGTTCGATGCGGGTGACATAGAGGCTGCGCGGACGGCGATGCACCGGCGGGCGCGGCTCGGGCCGTTTGGCGAAGCGCGGCGGGCCGGGCGGGGGCGCGTCCAGGGCGCGGGCCCAGTCGATGACGGCCGCCGGGCGGGCGATGGCCACGGGCGTTTCGACAGCGTTCGCGCCGCGCGTCAGCATCTCAAGCCGCCACAGCCAGCGCGAACGCACGGCCGGCTGGCCGCCGCGCCGCTCGCTGTGGATCAGGATCACCTCGTCGGCGCAGGCGGCCTGGACGAAATCCTGCGCCGTCTGGCCCAGTCGACGCTCGGGCGGCGGCAGGTCCAGCGCCTTTCGCATCGGGCGCGACAGGAAGGGGTCGGTTGGCGCCGCCTGGGGCCAGACGCCTTCCTCCAGCCCGGCCAGGATCATCCGGTCGGCGCGGACCAGGCGGGCCTCGATGGCCCCGAGAATCCGCAGCGACGGATGGGTGGCTCCGCCGGTCCGCACGACGTTTTCCTTGACCAGGGACGTGACCAGTTCGGCCAGTTCCGCGCGGCGGATCCGGCCCAACGACGCCCCGCCCTCGATCAGGCCGGACAGAAGGCCGGCGGCGGCCTCGCCGTCGGGACCGGCCCAGGCGTTCTGGCCCGCCAAGGTCTCGATCAGCCGGGTCAGGGCCGAGGCGGCGAGGTTCAGGTCGGCGTCGGGCGTGAAGGCGTCGGTCGCGGCCTCGACGGCGGTTTGCAGATGTTCGACCAGGCGGGTGGCGGCCGACAGGCGTTCACGCTTCCATTCGGGCGGGGCCTTGCCGCGCCGGTCGGGCTGGACCGCCTCCAGCAGGCGGCGATGGATGGCGGCGAAATCGCGCGGGCGCGGGCCGCGCAGGGCGTGCTCCTCCAGCGCGGCGACCGCTGCGGCTTGAGATGCGTCGCCCAGGTCGAACCGGGCCAAGGGATGTTTGACGAGGGCCAGCAGCAGATGGGGCTGGACCGGATCGGCGATCCAGCGGGCGCACAGATCGACCAGGGCGCCGGCGGGCAGGCGCGACAGGGGCGCGCCGGCCGAGGAATCGGGGATCACGCCCCAGCGTTCCAGCCGGGCCGCGACACGGCGACCCAGGGCCTGATCCGGCGTGACCAGGGCGCAGGTCCTGCCGGGCGTCTCCAGCGTTTCGCGCATCATCAGGGCGATGGCGGCGGCGGCCTCTTCCTCGGCGCGCACGCTCAGCAGCGACAGGCCCTGCAGCCCTTCGGCGATGGGGTCGCGCGCCTCGCCGCGCGCGGCGGCGGCCGAGCGGATGTCGCGGATCGCGCGGCGCCAGTCATCGGTGGCCTCGGCGGGGCGCAGGGCCTCGTTGACCAGCCGCTGGCGCGCCAGTCCGCGCGCCTCGACGGCCGGAGAGACGGTAGGGCGGAACCACGGGCGGACGGTCTCGCGCGCGATCTCGCAGCGGTCCAGCAGCCGCTTCATCGCGCTTTGCGGATGCTGTTCGTCCAGCCGGTCCCAGACGCCGGCGTCCAGATCCAGGTCGAGGCCAGGCAGAACGACGCAGCCCAGCGGCGCCCTCGCCACGGCCTTCAGCACGTCACCGGCGGCGGGGACGGTGCCGGTCGAGCCGGCGGCGATGACAGGCTGGCGCGGCGGTTCGCGGTCCCACAGGTCGGCGAGGCGGCGCAGCAGGGTCGCCCTACGCCAAGCCGGATCGACCAGACCCAATTCGGCCAGACGCTTCGGCCAGGCGGTGACCGCCAGACCCAGAAACGCGGCCGATCGTTCCCAGTGTTCGGCCATTTCGCCGTCGACCAGTGTGGCGATCCGCTCGGGGTTCTGAGTCTCTTCCAGTTGGCAGGAATCGAGGAAGCCGCCCAGCGCATCGGCCAGATCCAGCGCGCGCATCGGGCTTAAGGACGCATCGAACTGTTCGACGATCATCCGCGCCATCTCGAACCGGCGCGTCAGGGCGGGGATGGCGGGCGGTAGGTCCAGACCCAGGGCGCCGGGCGTAAACGGCGGCTCGTCCTCCTCCAGATCGCCCAGGGGACGCACCTGCGGCAGCAGGATGGGGCGCCCCTGCGACAGTTTCGATAGGGCGCCGGTGAAGGCGCGGGCGGCGCGGCGGTTGGGCAGCAGGATGGTGGCGTCGGACAGGGTCTCGGGCGGCAGGTCGCCTAGCCAGGCCAGGACGCCGGCGGCCAGGTCTTCGAGAAACGGCCGGTGCGCGGGGATGGCGTACCAGCGGGGGCTGGACGCCGTGAAAGGATCGAACGCGCTCACGCGTCTCCCGCCAGTTTCGCTTCGGCCTCATCGCGCGCCTGCGGGTCGCCGACGTGCATCCAGTCGCCGTCTAGGACGCACCCGAACAGACGTCCCTCGGCGGCGGACTTGCGCCAAAGGGGGCTGAGGGAGAAGGGACCGTCGGGGCCGTGGTCGGCGTATCCGGGGCGGGTAATGTGGACGCCCATATAGGCGAACGGCGCGGACGGGGCGTCGCCGCGGAAGGTCAGCGTCCCGTCGTCGGCCATGAAGAAATCGCCGTCGCCCTCAAAGCCGATGGAGCCTTCGCGGCGGGCCAGCAGCAGGGCGGCGTCCATCGTCTCGGGGTTCCACAGACGGACCAGATCAGTGAGGGCGTCGCCTCGGTCGATCCAGACGCTGTCGATATTGGCGACGAAGACGGGCTCCTCGCCCAGCAGGGCGTGAGCCTTCTTCAGCCCGCCGCCGGTCTCCAGCAGTTCGGCGCGTTCGTCGGAAATCAGGATTGCGGGGCCCCGATTTTTAGAATTTTGGCCGCGCGCCGCCAGATGCGCTTCCAGTCGGTCGGCGAACCAGTGGACATTCACCACGGCCTTTTCGACGCCGGCCTCCGCCAGACGGTCCAGCACATGGTCGATCAGGGCGCGGCCTTGGACCTCGACCAGGGCCTTGGGTCGGTCGTCGGTCAGGGGGCGCATGCGCGTACCCAAGCCGGCGGCGAGCACCATTGCGGTCTTGGGGGCCGTCTTTAGAGCGGTCATGCGCGCACCTCGGCAGGAACGTGGCGGTCGAACCAGCGGGCGACGGACGCCAGGGCCGGCTGGTCCAGATTGGCGTTCAGATGCCGCCACATGCGCGGCAGAAACTGGCGGTATCGCGGTTTTCCATCGCGCGCGATCAGCCGGGCGAAGATGCCGATGATCCGCGCCTCGTTCAGGGCGGCGAGGCCGGCGTAGTCGGCCATGAAGGCGGCGCGGTCGATGCCGGGCCGCAGGGCGAAATAGCGGTCCAGGGCCTCGGCCTCCAGCGCTGGCGAGACATCGCGGCGGGCATCCTGAAGCAGGGAGTGCAGGTCCCACGACGGGTGGGCGCGCACCGCGTCCTGGAAGTCGATCATGCCGACGCGGGCGGCGCCGTCGCGCTGGGGCAGCCAGATCAAGTTCTCGGCGTGATAGTCGCGGTGGGCCATGACCGAGGCCCCGGCCGCGCCGGAGGCGACGATCGGCGCCCAGGCCGTGCGCCAGTCGGCGATGGCGGCGTCGTCGACGCTGACGCGACCGTCGAGTTTCGGCAGCCAGTCGACGAAGAGATCAGCCCCGCCCTGCAAGGCCGTCTCGTCATAGGTCAGCAGCGGCCAGTCGCCGCCGGGGCCGTGCAGGGTTTCGGGCGGAGCGCCCGCCTCGTG
>Ga0308165_1003402_pt1 | contig 17108 bp, 15 predicted proteins | sample PhyWR2_FD_201032 | JGI IMG/M metagenome (GOLD analysis project Ga0308165, IMG submission 201032) | Phyllosphere microbial communities from UC Gill Tract Community Farm, Albany, California, United States - DLSLW.R2 | ecosystem: Host-associated > Plants > Phyllosphere > Unclassified | place: USA...
ACAGGGAGCCTTCCCCTCGTAAGCTTCAACTTGTTCTGAACAAGAACTGCAAGGTCAATCGGACGTGAATTTTCCAAATCAATATTATTTACTTTTAAACACCATGGTAAACGAATAGTTTGAACGCAACCACCAAAAAAATAGAGGTTAATGGAAAACAAATTTTAGCAATTCGATTGCGATAAACTTGCTTTTTTTTAGCCGTTAAAGAATTACTTAAAAACTTTTTTAATAATCATAATTGAAATGCGCTACCGGTTTTTACTTGTTGGGCGTATGCATGCTTAAAATGATTTCTGAATTGCTATAGATCTGATGGTTCTGTTGCCCCCTTTATACTGCAACGATTTAACAAACAGACAATAAACTGCTAACCTTAAGTAAACATAGAATGGTTAATTTAGAAATACGTTTGTTTGCCTGAATCGTAGATGGGGTAAATAACGATGTTTTATACAAAACAGCAACCTATGAAACAACAGGCCAGAACGATCCCGGGAAGACTTGTGGATTTTGATTTTAACAGGTACCGGTTACCAACATTTGTAATGCAGTTTAAACCTTCAATATATCAGGATGGCGATTGTTATTATGCCGTATTATCCTCTGAAGAGGAACATGATGTTTCAGGCCTTGGCACCTCTCCTGAAGACGCACTCATTGACTGGAATGATAAGGTTTGCGAAATGCTTTCTCTCTCTGCCCCATTACGGGAATCGCTAAAAGCTACAAACATATAAGCTGCTGCAAAACATAGTGTCTTAGTCTTCACCTAAATTTTATTCCGATGAACCAACATATAGCTACCGGTTTGGTATTTTACCAAGACTATTATGATCAGCCGAATTTCCTGAGTAACTGTTATTTTGAGATCAAAAGACCAATAGATTGCTCAATTACACAGCTCCATCATTTTTACATGTTGTTAAGAAAGGGAAATAAAGTTTCACACATTGATCTGCCGTTAAAAATTTTCAGTGCTGAGTTTCTTGCATTCTGTTACAATGGCAAAAGATTGGTAGGTATTTCGGCCATAAAACGCCCTACCCTGTCTTATCTCGAAGATGTACATCGAAAAGCTGGAATTGTTACCGATATTCATCAACCTTTCCTCGAAGTCGGTTATTCGTTTACCCGCGAATCGGTCCGTAAAAAAGGGATCAGTAGTACATTAAAAAGAATGTTACTTAAAAAAATTATCACCCATACAGGCTTCCTATTTGCTACTACGGCTACGCCCAGCAGTCAACGTTTTCTTATTTTTAATGGGTTTCGACCAAAAGGAAATCCTTATCAAGGTAATTTCGACAACAACATTATTTATTTCGAGAAAGGCAATAACGCTATCATTTGATTTTCAAATCATAAAAGGTTTCCTATCGTTCAACAATGCGCCTAAATCAATCTATTTTCCAAATTCTAACACCCTAAATGTACCTGAAACTCGTTTCGGACGTTCTGTAGCATCAGTACTCTTTTCGAATGTTGCTGTTGGCAAAAAGAGATGATGCGTTATGGGATCAAGGGTTATTGTTCTGGCCCCTAACTGAGATTTAATTGTTTCCAGAACAATAAATTTATCAGCCGAAACTTCTTTAACCGCAGTAATGGTACCTTCGCCATTTGAACTGTAGACCATTTTGGTAACCGGATCGAAAACTACCCCATCTGATCCATCTCCGATAGGAAGTGTGGTAATCTGTTTACCTGTTTTGGCATCAAGAACAATCATTACCTTATTTGCACAAACCGTAAAAAGTCTCGACCTAAAACGGTCTATGGCCAAACCTGAAGGCTCTTCGCCACCTTTTAGTTTATACCTGGAAAGCACCTTATAAGTATTGATATCAAAACAAACAATTTCGCCTGTATCTTCAATATTTACATAAATCTTTCCCTTTCCATCAGAAACACCAGCTTCGGGTTTTCCGCCAAGGGGAATTGTTGATAATACCTTATCGGTTGCCGGATTGATAATGCTTGCATCGTTGCTCTTCCCGTTAAAAACAATTACTTTTTTCGAAAAATCGTCGTAAAAGGCAGCATCGGGATTTTGCCCCACTTTTACTGTGGCCCTAACCATAAAGTTTTTAAGATCAAACACCGTACAGGTCCCCGCCTTGCCATTGGTGCTATAACCTTTGCCAAATGGATTGGCGATCACGATGCCATGAACACCGAGGGTATTGTGTATTATCCCTACCGAATCGCCGCCATTTTTCCTCAATATATTCACCTGGTTACCATGCGAAACATACAGGTTATTGTTCTTTTGATCAATGGTGAGGTAATCCCAACCACCATCACTCTCAATTTTATGGGTAGCCAATAAATGCATATCTGTTTTTTGCTGTGCAGAAGCTGAGATTATAATACTGAATAACAAGGCTGCACTGAAGAATATCTTTTTCATATTATTTTTTGTTAAAGCTTGATTTTATATAATTTATGGAATCCGTTAGCATTTAAATCTGCGCGGGTTTATTCCGCTCATCTTTAGTGGTATAAAACCTCCTGATCAGACTCGGAAGTGCGATCAATAAAAGTGGCAGTGCAACAATAAAACCGCCAATAACTGCAATGGCCAGTGGTTGGTGTAATTGAGCACCTGCACCTATACCAAGCGCTAAAGGCATTAGGGCGATAATTGCCCCTAAAGCCGTCATTAGTTTTGGTCTTAACCTGGTCGAAATTGCAAAGGTGATCGCATTGTCTGTGTTTTTTTCATTCAGCGATTCTTTGAACTGCAAAAAGGTAAATACGGCATTCTCTCCAATAATCCCAACAATCATAATCAGCCCGGTGTAACTGCCCACATTTAAAGGTGTTCCTGTAACTAATAGCGCGAGGTAACTTCCTGAAATGCCTAATACTGAAATTAATAGGATTAAAAATGCAATTTTAAAGTCGCGAAAAAGAAAGAGGATTACACTGAATACCAATAAACTCGAAGCAATTAAAATGGTTAATAATTCAGAAAACGACTGTTGTTGCTCCTTATAAGCACCTCCATATTCAATATGGTAGCCCGATGGCATGTTAACTTTACTGTTAACTACTGACTGTATATCTTTCATCACACTTCCAAGATCCCTGTTATCCAGTCTTGCGGTAATGGCTCCAATAGTTTGCAGGTTTTCACGTTCTACCTCAGCGTTACCTGATTGAAGACTAACCTTTGCCAGGTTTTGGATGGGTACAGCTGTTCCGTTAGGGAGGAAGATTTTAAGCGCTGAAATATCTGATACACCAAAAGTCCGGCTTCCGGGGTACACCATCCTGATGGGCGAGAGCTGCTGTTTATCGTACAAATCGCTAATTACATTGCCCTGCATAGCGGTTTGCATCTGCGCCTGAAAGGAAAGCGGAGTAATCCCATATTGGGCCAGCATGGCAAAATTAGGCTGAATATTAACCGTTGGTCCGGATAAGATAATCCCATCGAATACATCGGCTGTGCCACTTACCTTCGAAACCAGGTTTGCCACCTGTTTAGACAATACCTGAAGTTTCTGCTGGTCGTTACCAAAAATTTTCACTTCAATCGGTTGGGTTGAGCTCATTAAATCGCCCAGCATATCGCCGATTACCTGACCAAAATCGACAACCAATGCAGGCTGGGTATGCTCAATATGTGTTCTGATCTCCGAAATTACCTCGTCGGTACTTTTTGTGCGGTTCGGTTTCAACTGGATCAGGTAATCTCCCGTGTTCGGCTCGGTGATAAAAAAGCCCATTTGTGTTCCTGTTCTTCGCGAATAGGCCTGAACATCCGGAATTTTCACAATTTCTTTTTCTACCTCTTTCAACATCCTGTCGGTTTCTTCAAGCGAAGTTCCCGGAGGAGATGCATAATCGAGTACGATACTGCCTTCATCCATTTCGGGCAAAAATCCGGTTTGAAGTCGTGGGAATACCAGAACAATTGATGCGATCAGTACGAGGATAAAACCGTAGGAAATATACGGGCGTTTGATAAAAAAATGTACCCAGTGCTGCGATTTCACCTCATGCACGATTACATTTTTTCCTGATGCATTGCTGTGTGCATTTTTGGTAAGCAACAGGTAAATTACCGGCAAACCGATCCAGGTTACAAAGAAGGAACACACCAAAGTAATGATCATGGTATTGGTCATTACCTGAAAATACGATCCTGCAACACCTGTCATCAGCACAAAAGGAACAAAAATTACGATGGTACTGATGGATGAGCCAAGCATGGCCGGAAACAGATAACCCATGGCCTTGCTGATTAAAGGTGCTGTTGGCTTATCAGGATGCTCTTCGTGTGTACGGTGTATCTGCTCTACCACCACAATCGCATCATCGACAATCAATCCGATGGCTGCTGCAATGGCACCAAGTGTCATGATATTTAACGAATAACCGATAAAATAGAGCACAATTACGCTTAGACAGAGCGTAACTGGAATGGTAATGAGTATGGTAGCACTTGCCTTAAGCGAACGTAAAAAAATAATGGCCACAATAATAGCCAGCGCTAGTCCGATCCATAAACTATCACGCACACTTTTAACCGATTCGTTTACAAAATCTGCCTGTACATAATAAGGTTTAATACTTACTCCCGCCGGAAGAATGTTCTTAAGCTGTGTAACTTTTGCAGTCATCTCGGCAGAAAGATCAACCAGGTTTGCATTTGGCTGTTTAATTACGGCGATCAGTATCCCATCTTTTCCATTCGCATTGATGCGGGTATATTCTACACTCTGCTGGATATTTACTTTGGCCACATCTACTATGCGTACCGTGCGGTTTCCCTTTCTGGCCAGCACCAGTTCTTCCAGATCATTTTTAGTCTTTACCGTGGCATCGGTTACCGAAAGATAAAGAAAGTTATTGTCCGAAAGATAACCGTTGGATTTGATAAAATTGGTTTGCGAAAGGGCTGTCGAAATCTGATCTGGAGAAATGCCTAGCGACTGCATTTTCTGTACATCGAGTTCCAGCCAGTATTCTTTGGTTTTACCACCAATTACGCGGATTTCGGAAACACCATCCACCTGCGAAAGAAAAGGTTTTACCGTGTAAGTCGCTATTTTTTTAAGCTCGGCGGGTGAGAAATTATGGCTTTCTAAACTATACCCGCTTACCGGAAGTATAGAAGGGTTCATTTTTTCGACCGAGATATTTACGCCAGCTGGCAAGGTTGCAGAGATTTTGGCAATCTGCGATTCGATGCGTTGCTGACTGAGATCAATATCGGCACCAGGGTTCATAAAAGCAGAAAGCTCACAACTGCCCCGGCTGGTGGTGCTGCTTACCAATTGCAGATCAGGCACCTGTTTTACCGCATTTTCCAAGGGCCGGGTTACGGTAACCACCATTTTATCAACCGGTTGAAGTTCTGCATCGGCAATAATCTTGATCTTTGGAAAGGTAATCTCCGGAAAAAGACCTGTTTTAAGTTGCTGAAAAGAGTAAATACCACCAATTAGGATGATGATCAATACTGCCAGAATGGGATTTTTGTGTGAAATAAAGAATCTATTCATGGCTATTTCTGTATTTTAACCCTGGCAGTATCGGCAATACCGTAGTTTCCGGTTTTGATGATGCGGTCGGTTTTTGCAAATCTGGGCTCCACTACCTCAATTAAGGAACTGCTTTCGATCCCCTTTTTCACATTTACTTTTACCGCTGTCGAATCATTGATCATTTTCATCACCCAAAATTCATCCTCTGTTTCGTTTGACAATACGGCCGATTTAGGCAATACCTGTGCCTTTTCGTGACTCAGTTTGCTTAACCTTACTTTCGCAATCAGCCCTTGTGGAATATCTTTGCTTGTGGGTATCTTGATGATATAACGTTGCGTTTGGGCAAGCGAATCGACCGAGGGCATGGTTCCTAAAACCGATCCTGCCAGTCTCGTGCCATCCGGTAAAAGCACATCGATTGTTTTGTTCTGTGAAATAATCTGATTCAATTCGTAAGGGAGATCAAGTAGAAACACGAGGCTATTCCGGTTACTAATGGTTGCCAATGCCTCACCATCCTGCACATAATCGCCGTTTTGGTGGTTTACCTGGACAATGGTTCCAGCCTGACCCGAACGAATATTGGAAACGCCTGAGAATTTAAACCCCGGATCGAGCTTATTTACCGTATTGCCTATAGAACGGGCCTCTTTGGTAATCAGCGTAAACAACAACGTTCCATTGCCCACTTGTTGACCCGTTTTCGCACTTGCCCGTTCAACATAACCATTGATATTTGCCTTTACAAAACTTTTTTCGAGGTAAGCCGATACTGCTGAGAGTTCTACGTATTCGGAAAGTGAGCTGTCTTTCGGATTGGTTACCTGCACAGGTGTAACCGGAGATGACGCATCAGTTTCTGCCGTAGGATCTGCACTGCGACATGCTGAAAGGCAGGAAATTATAGCTATAGTACCAAAGGTTAATGTTAAATATTTTTGCATGATTATCTGTTCCAGTAGTTAAATTGGTTAATCAGTTTCAGTCGGTTAATGTTGGTTTGCCGCAGCAGGTTTTGTGCAGAAAGGTAATTATTAATGGCAATGATAAAATCAGACACCTTTAAATCGCCCGTATGGAGCAATTTACTATCCACATCAATCAATCCTTTGCTAAAGCGAATCTGCTCGTTGATCTTGCTAAAAAGGGCATCCGTTTGCGTAATCTGCTGACGGATCAGGTTGATCTGCTGCATTTGCTGCCGGGTGAAAAAATCCCTGTAACCTGATACCGTATTGGATGAGAGCGCGAGTTTATCATACTGCATCTTTCTTTGGTGGCCATCGTATATCGGAATGGAAAAGGTAAAACCAACGCTTGCCCCAAAATTTTTATAAGGCTGAAGCACCAGCGATGAACTGTAACCACCATTGGCATAAACACCGAGTTTTGGTTGATAGTTCAGGTCTATTCCGTTCTTCAGATTGGCATTTTTCAGGCTATCCAATTCGAAACGTTTGGTAAAAAAACTTTTGTCGCCTGCAAAAGCTTCGCTTTGTAGCTTAGGCTCGGCAAGGCTGGCCTGAGTGGTATCGGCTACGCCAGCCAGATAATTAAGTGTGGCATAATCGTTTTTAAACTTTAGTTGGGCCTGTTTTAAGCTAAGCTGTTGTTGCTGAAGGGTAACCAGAAAGGTAAGGTACTCTGATTGTTTATAAACATTGCTGCGTGTGAGGGTTTTTAAAAGCTTTTCTTCCCGATCCAAAAGCGTAACCACTTCACGGTTAAAATCAACCTGTTGCTGACTGGCAAAAGCAGTGATATATTGATCGATAATCGATCTGTTCAGGTCGAATAACGAAAGCTGCCCGGCGTACCTTACCGAGTCGCTCTGAATTTTAATGCCCTCAAGCTGATTATTGATGCGTTTTTTATTTAACAGGTCGTAATTTACATTTAGCAGGGCTTCCAATGCCTGTCCGTTAGTAATTACTTCATCATAACCATAACTATGTATAATTGGAGCATATAAACCATTACCAGTGCCGGTTACCTGTGGTTTTGCAGTTGCACGCACGATAAGGCTATCAATGCCTGCCGTTTTACGCTGGTTTTCAAAATCCTTCAGTACCGGGCTTGAAGATTTAGCTTGTCCCAAATAATAATCGAGGTTTTTTACTGGCCCTTGTGCCCTCACCATGGTAGCCGAAATAAGCAGTAAAACGGTAAAGAGCTGTTTATAGATGAGGTTCATTTTATTGTTTTAATCTTTCTGATGCGAATTTCAATTGATGTATAAGCTAAGTTAACACCCAATTATGAAGGAATTCTGTAGTTATCTTTTTGGGAGGATATTTGATTAAATAAGTGCAATAACACAGTTTATTGAACAGACCCGATAATAAAAGGCACAGGTATTAAAATAGAATGAACAGGCAACAATATAGAATGCACAAGCAATATTATAAAACCGGAACGCATCAAAATAAAACACGAATGCATTAAAATAAAACACGAACGCATAAAAATAAAACCAGAACGCATCAAAATAAAACACGAACGCATTAAAATAGAACCAGAACGCATAAAAATAAAACACGAACGCATCAAAATAAAACCAGAACGCGATAATATAAAACCAGAACGCATCAAAATAAAACACGAATGCGATAATATACCTCCTATTGTTCTTTTTGTTGTTTTAAAGCAATTAGAATCTTCCCGAAAGCATTAATCCGGTGCTGCCGGGCTGGTGAAAAGGCATCAAAGTAAAATTACCTTCTTTCTTTGTGGTAAACAGGCTTTTCATGTAAGGATAAATCAGGTAAGCAATCTTGGTTGATGCTATACCAAAACCAGCTCCTGCCACTACATCACTAAACCAGTGTTTGTTGTTGTACATCCTTAGGGTTCCTGTTGCAGTAGCCACAAAATAACCCGCATAACCGATCCACGGATTCACATCTTTGTATTCCTGATGCAGAAATTCTGCCGCCATAAAAGCCGAGGCCGTATGTCCTGATGGAAAAGAATTGGTACCCGATTCGTCAGGTCTATTTCTGCCCACGCCCTGTTTCACAAAATGGGTAGAAACGCCCATAATCGCTGCAGAGGTAACATATAACATGGAGGCATCGAACAGGTTGTGTTTACCTTTAATACCCGAAAGATTTAATGCATAAACCGCAGCAGCCGGGGCCAGCTGTAAATAATCATCAACATGGGCAGCAAATAGCGGATGGTCTTCCTGCAATTCGGCTTTGGTGCTCACATCAAGTTGTTTGAGTGCACCATGATCGTAAACCGCCGCAAAACCATAACCAATCAGTACTGCAGGAGCAATAAAGGTAAGCGGCCTGAACTTCATTTTGGGCACCGGGTTTCCGGCATACCATCTTCCAGCAGTATCAACCGGGAGATTTGCAGTAGAATCGATCAGCTGTGCCGAACAAAAAGTTACCGTAACAATAGAAAATAAGATGGAAAGGGATATTCTGCGCATGATCTAATTTTTAACGGTATTCCCGTTTGCATCAAACAAAAGATCTTTACCTTTTACTTCAGCCTCATACTGTATTGTACCATTGGCTTTTGTAATTTTTGCAGCTTTGGCAATCTTCATGCCTTTTAGCTTGGCAAGTACTGTTGCAGGTAATTCTGAAGATTTGATTGCACTTTCTGTTTCCAACAGCATTCCTGATGGTGCATACACTTCAGAAGTTTCTTTACCATTAAGGGTAAAACCAGCCTCATAATTGGCCTGCTCCATTTCCCATTTCACCTTAACGGCTGGATGTGCTTTTTGAAAAGCAGTTTTAACGGAAGCAGGTACTTTAGCGCCATTGATTTTCTGAGCCTGGGCCGAGATCACCAATCCGCCCATCAGAAATAAAATTCCTAATAACCTTTTCATAGTTTTAATTTTTAATCAAAACTATCAGTCAATTATGTAGTAATTCTGTAGTTATCCCCCTTAGCCTAAATAAATTGAAAAAAAATGAAGTTTATCGGTATGGGTGTACTCAATGCTGAATCCGTAGAGGTTACAGATCTGTTTGCTGATGGCCAGGCCCAGCCCCAACCCTTCTGAAGCTGTCGACTTTGAAAAACGATCGAACATGCGGTTTTGGATATTTAGTATTTTTCCGGTATTGGAAACGGTAAGTTTTTCTTTTGTTAATTCAATTAATATCTTTCCGCCGTTTATATTGTGCCTTACCGCATTGCTGAAAAGATTGTTCAACAGGATATCGGCCAGGTAACGGCTCATGGTTACTTTCCGCGCCGATAATTTTACGGCTACATTTAATCCATCGCGTTCAAAAAGTTCCTGAAACTGACGAATTTTTGCGTTGATCATTTCTTCAAGATCGATTTCTTCAGTATCCGAAATCAGGTTATTTTCGATCTTCGCCAAAAGCAATAACGATTGGTGTAACCTCGAAAGCCTGCCTGTGGCCTGATAGATATCTTGTAACAATGCACCCTGCTGATCGGTGAAGGACTCTGTTTGCAATAGCGTATCCAGTTTCGAATTAATTACCGCTAAAGGTGTCATCATTTCGTGTGAGGCATTATCGGTAAAGCTCTTCAGCTCTTTATAATCCTGTTTCACTTTCTCGGCCATAGCATTTACCGATTTATGGAGTTCGTTAAATTCGTCAATCCGTGTGGGTTCCTCTTTAATGTTATCCATGCGGGTCACCTCGAAAGCCTTCATCTGGTTAAGCACCACATAAAAGGGTTTCCAAAGCCTGTTCAATACAAATCGGTTAATTAACAATAGCGAAAAAAGAAGCAACATGGTAATGCCCAGGGTAATTAACAGGATAATCCGCACAAGATCTTCCGATTCGACGCGTGATTTTGTGATGGTCACCATTACCGTTTTTCCATTCAGCTTAACAGTGGTGATTAAGCTCCTCCCTGGCTCCTGTTCCTGTTCTTTGGGATTAAAATAAGTGGTGAAGTTAAATTCGCGCAGATCGGTAGTATCGCCCTTCGGACTGCTGTAAGCAACCTGCTGATCGAGGTAACTTGCTGGCAGTGGAAGTTTTTTATAGGTATGGGTATATTGCCTGATCTCGTTTTCCTCAACCGCAAGATCTCTATCGAGCTTGTTCGTCAGAATGAGGTGGATCACCAGGTAATAGATAATTCCGGTAATAATCAGCACGATAATGGAGGTGATGATGTTTACCCTGTTGTAACGGGTAGAGAGTTTCATTGGCTGCTGAATTTATATCCGATACCATAAACCGAACGCAGGTAATCTTTTGCACCAGCCTCACTAAGCTTCTTTTTTAAATTTTTGACATGCGTATAAATGAAGTCGAAATCATCCGAAAGATCCATCTCATCGCCCCAAAGGTGCTCGGCCATGGCATTTTTAGTAACCACCTTATTCTTGTTGGAAAGAAAATACACCAGGAGATCGAACTCCTTTTTGGTTAATACAACAGGTTGCTCATTTACGGTGGTTTTCATCGCGGCTACATCAACCTTGATTTCGTTAAAAATAATCAGATTATTCCCTTCAAAATTTTTGCGTCTTACTATGGCACTTACCCTGGCTTTTAGCTCCGAAAGGTGGAAAGGTTTTACCAGATAATCATCGGCACCAAGATCAAGGCCAGCCAAACGGTCATCCAGCGAGTGCCTGGCCGAAATAATTAACACCCCATCTTTTTTGTTTATACTTTTCAATTGGGTTAACAACTCAAGGCCTTCTCCATCCGGCAGCCCAAGGTCTAACAAAATGCAATCGTAGTGATATAATGCTATTTTTTCGGATGCCGAGGCAAAGTCGGTTGCCAGCTCACAGATATTACCCTCGCCCGTAAAATAGGTAAGAATACTCTCATAGAGCGCTTGTTCATCTTCAACAACCAAAATTTTCATAGTGTAAATTATTAAATTATGCCGGGATTTGAAAGTGAAGTTTAGCCGATACGGTTGATCAGTTTTTGAATATTCAGCATTTTCTTTTCCTGTAATGTCTTTTTGCCATAGGTAGTAAAATACTCATGCCGGCTGAGCATTTCCAGATTCAGCGTGTCCCATGTGGTAACAGGATAAACCAGGTCGAGGTTTTCTTCCCATTCAGCTTTTAATTTATCGGCATATTCCTGATAATTATTCAAAGCAAAATGATAGAAATCGGCATCACAAATCACCATCTCCAGTTCGTTTTTGGGGTATTGTGGAAAACGCGTGGCCATAATGCATTCGCGTACCAGTGTTATTCTTTCCTGATCAAAACCATTTTCTAAAAGAAACTCCGCAGCAATAGCTGCACTGGCCTCTTCATGTCCGATATATTTTTCGGTATAACCCAGATCGTGCAAAAATGCAGCAAGAATCACGATCAGATGGTCTTCTTTCGACAGCCCTTCATGGCTACCGATCACTTGTACCCCTTCTACCACCAGTAAGGTATGCTCCAGGTTATGAAAATACATTTTTTGCGAAAGCCGGCTCTTTAAACGGTCTTCCACAAATGATCCTACCTTGCTTAATAATGTATCGGCTTTTCTATCCATTTAGATTAAATTAATCCGATGCAATAATAAAAATCAATTCTGGAGAAAATCTGTAGCATGCATAATTATACTTTACAAATACATTTCTTTTAGTTTCAATTTTCTCCGTAACGATTACCAATACAGTTTTACTACAGAATTGATTGTTAAATTGGGGTTTACACTTTAAATTGATTTCAACCTAAAATCTTTCATATGTGGAAATATTATGCAATATTATCGGCCTTTTTCGCCGCAGCTACCGCAATTCTGGCTAAAATCGGCATCAAAGGAGTTAATGGAAATCTTGCGACAGCAATTCGCACCGTTGTTATTCTTTTTATTGCCTGGGGCATTGTACTGGCCAGTGGCGAAATTTCTGAATTGAAAACATTGAGCAAACATAACCTGATCTTTTTGGCCCTTTCTGGTGTGGCAACCGGGCTTTCGTGGATTTTTTATTTTAAAGCACTCGAAACCGGAAATGTTTCTAAAGTAGCCCCTATTGATAAACTCAGTGTCGCCATTGCAATGGGACTTGCCTTTCTCATCCTCAAAGAGCCTATTGAGGTAAAAACACTTATTGGCGGCCTGATGATTGTAGGTGGCAGTTTGGTGATCTTATTATAGGTGTAGGTACAGGTATTTAATTATTTTTTCACGCGGATTTAAAATGAAAAGGGCGCAGATGAACACAGATTATTTGCATATTTTTTTTTATTTTTTTCAATCTGCGGTTAAAACCTACGTACTTCAGCGGGAAACAGATGCAGCATTCGTAAGCAGCTGGTATTACATAAACTTGAACTGCAACCAAAAGGATACAGATTTTATTAAAAGCTTATTCTTATTCATTTTAAATAAAGGTTAATTTTGCAGTTGAAATCCTAAATTGATTAGGAACTCTAGACTGACAGACCATTCATGAGCTTGAACACCAACAATAACAAACGCACAAAAAAAAATACGTTAAAATCTTTCTTCGGTAAAACGGTTTCGTTTCTCCACCTCTGGCTTGGGCTACTGGCAGGAAGTGTATTAATTGTAGTTGCGCTTACTGGCTGTATCCTTTCTTTTGAAGATGAACTTACACCAATGTTTTTCTCAAAAGAGCAACGCGTTATACCACAAGCCGAGCATTTGCCAGTGGATTCGTTGGTTACACTTGCAAAAGCTGTATATCCAAAGAAAAAGATATTCAGGATGATCATCTCTTCGGAAGCGGATAGAAGTGTAAAAGCAACCTTTGGCACCAAAAAAGTGGGTTACGATTATCTTTACCTCAACCCGTATTCGGGCGAACTTCTTTCGAAAGGGAAAGAAAGTAATCGTTTTTTTGCCGTGGTGCTTAATCTTCACCGCTTTTTGCTAGCTGGAACGGTTGGAAAAACCATTACTGGAATCTCTTGTGCCATCACTTTTTTCATGGCACTTAGTGGGATTTATCTCTGGTGGCCAAAAAATAAAAAAGTATTAAAACAACGTTTGATGGTTAAACAGAATGCCTCATTTAAAAGAACAAACTGGGATCTTCACGCCGTTGGCGGCTTTTATGTAATGCCTTTTCTTTTACTGATTACTTTAACAGGTTTGATATGGAGTTACGATTGGGTAGAAAACATGATGTTTAAAGTTACCGACGGAAAGCTTTCAAAACCTGAAGTAATGAAACAAACGGTAGATAAAACCAAAAAAACTGAGGGGATTTATGCTAAAATCGTAACCGAAACCAATATCATTTATCCACGTTTGGGCGACCTGACGATTAATTTCCCCGATAAAAAAGATAAACCGGTACTGGTATCAAAAGAAAATGCTGAAGCTATGTTCAATATTGTAGATCAGGTATATTTTAACAACCGCAGTGGCGAATTGATCGGAAAACGCCCATTTACTGGCTTAAGTTTGGGTAACCAGGTGCGCAAGCTTAATAAACCGATCCACACCGGAAGTATTTTTGGCTGGCCTACAAAACTCATTATGTTTATTGTTGCATTATTAACTGCATCGCTCCCTATTACAGGCTTGTTAATCTATCTGGGCCGTGGAAAGAAGAAGAAAAAGGTTAGTGTTGCTTGATAAAACAAAAAAAGGCTATATCATAAACATATAACTGTTATCACTGAGACAAATAATGGAGTTATGATAACGTTACAACCACAGCGTCATTCCCAACTCGATTGGGAATCTTAATGCTTTAGCTAGATTTATGAGCTACTGCATTAAGATTTCCGCCTACGCGGGAATGACGACCGATCTTCTAAATCTACTGGTTGTTTATCGCCTAAAACTTCAAGATAAAGTTTCCGGTAAATCTTGCTGGTGCCTGCGGCGTAAGGCGTACCGACCAGGCTTTTTCGCTGGTTAAGTTATCTACTTTAAAACCGATTCGGAATTTGGCGTGATCATAAAAAACACTTGCATCAAATATTTGATAAGCTGGAATGATAAATTGAGTTAAACCAGTTTTTGTTGTTTGATAAGTATTAGCGTAATAAGATTGATCACCAATATTACCACCTACACCCGCGCCTAAACCCTTAAACTTACCCATTGGAATGCGGTAACTTACCCAGAAGTTATAGGTATTTGGTGGACCTGACTGGCCTGGACGAAGCCCATTGTTTCTAGGATCAGCAGTTGCAGTAACTTTGCTATTATTATAAGCATAACCAGCAACAATGTTCAGCCCATCAAATGGATTTGCCGTTAACTCTACTTCTAAACCTTTACTCAATTGAGCACCATCCTGGACGAAGAAATTTCCATCAGTAAGATCAGCGCTAATCACATTTTTAACCTTAATATCGTAATAACTGATTGTTCCTACAAGCCTATGGTCGAAAAGATCTACTTTGGTACCAAACTCCAATTGGTCGGCATATTCTGGTTCTACCTTTGTGCCGTCAATCTTCAAACCACTTTTGTTAAAGAAACCATTCATATAATTTCCGAAGAGGGAAATATGGTCTTTATATACCTCGTATACCAATCCTAGTTTTGGAGAAAGACTGGTTTGTCCATACGGACTATTAGCAGCTGCGCTTGTGGCAATGCCACCATTTGTTTGTCCTGTTAAGATATTATATACGCCTTTGTTCTGAAAGCGGTTCACCCTTAAACTTAACATGGCATTTAAGCGTTCCGTAATGTTAAACACGTCTGATACATAAGCAGAATAGGTGTTATCACCATTTGTTTCTTTGCGGAGTACTCCTCTTGAAGTCAATGAATCAACTTTAAATTGGCTCACCCGGTAAGTTGCAGGCGTATTGATAAAATCAACATCAGGGAGGTTAACCGTAACTCTATCGAAATCATTGTAGTTATTGTAATAATCCACTCCAACTACAACGCGGTTACGGTGATTAGCAATTTTAAAATCTCCGATAAAATTCTGTTGAAAATCCGTCGCAATAAATTGGGTGTAGCCCACAATTACGTTCGGGCGGATAGTGGTTTCACTTCTTCCGTTAAGGGCGGTAATATCACCACTGATAGAAGAACGGGCTCTCGAAAGAATGGTTTGAGAAGTCCACTCTTCGGAGATTTTATAATTAATCTGCCCAAAGATGTTCATCATCTGTGTTTTGTAGGTCAAATCATTACTTAAAAAGGTTTTATTGTATGGAAAACCGATATCAGCAATTGATCTGGTAATTTCAGCGGTGCCTGTAGGAACTGTTAAATAAGGGTTTAAACGAACTACTGAAGTCCCTTTGGCCTGGCCAAATTCTACATCCAGCAATAACGACAAACGGTCGGTAATCTGATAAGAGAAACTTGGTGCCACACTTATACTATTGGTATAACCCTGATCCTGAAAACTATGCTCCCAGGTGGTAGCACCGTTTAAACGGAACAAGGCTGTTCTATCTGCATTGATTGGTGTGTTAACATCTACAGTAAGCCTGTTAAAATTCCAGCTACCTGTAGTATAGCCTACTTCACCACCGAAACCGTTATAAGGCTTTTTGGTTACACGGTTATACAAACCACCGTAACTACTGGCAATACTATTGCCGAAAAGTGTTGCTGATGGGCCTTTAATGGCTTCAATACGTTCTAAATTGGCTGGATCGATAAATGAAAAGGCAGCCCCGGCTACACCATTGCGTGCATTTGGTTCAGTATCGAAACCACGCGAACGGAAAGTAACACGACCCTGATTGGCAATCATCGGGATACCTGCACCTGGCACGTTTTTGGCAATACTACCTAAATCTACCGCCATTTGCTCCTGAAATAAAGCTTTTGGAACAGAATTGTACACTTGTGGGTTTTCGAGATTTTTAAGGGGCAATCTTGCAATGTATACACTTTCTTTTTGTGTAAATTTATTGGTCACACCAGCTACAGTTACTTCCTGTAAGGCCTGTACATTTTCTTTATCCAAACGGTAATCTGCTGTGGCAGTTTGCCCTGCTGTAACCGTTACTTTGATGTCTTTTTGAGGGAAACCCAACAACTGGATTCTTACCGTATAACTTCCGGCATCTATATTAGAAAAACTATAATTTCCCTGCTCATCGGTCAGGGTGGTTTTCCTGGTTTCTAAAATGGTAACCGCTGCCGAAGCATAAGGCTGTCCATCTACTAAAAGTACCTTGCCCGATATTTTTCCGGTTGTTTGGGCAAAAACCGTGTTGCCTGTAAATAAAAAATAGGATAATAATAATAATAAGTATAAAAATTTCATCAAATGGTAATTATAAGGATGTCTGAATATTCGGGCAAATATAAAAACATTATTTATAATTAGTCTAAATAATTGATTGATGTTAAAAGTTTAATCTTTGATTATTCCACAAGAAGGCAATAATTACACCTGTGGCGGATGCTTGTGTAAGCGATTCCTTTATAAGTCCCTGCTTTTGGTTCAACCCAATCTAACCTCACAATGTACATGCCTTTCATGGTTGGTGAAAAAACTGCTGTTCCTTTTTCATCCAATACCAGTTCTTTTTCCCAGTTTTCGGGATTGAAAACCCTTAATTTAGTTTTGCTTTTTGCAGGTGCATTATTTTGAAATGCGGTCACTTTAATGGTTTTAGCTTCCTTTATGGTGGTAATATCGAGGAATTGCATAGGGCTCGATTGCTTTTGAGCTGAGCCAACAAGATATTGGCCGCACAGATAATCG
>Ga0308165_1003403_pt1 | contig 17103 bp, 16 predicted proteins | sample PhyWR2_FD_201032 | JGI IMG/M metagenome (GOLD analysis project Ga0308165, IMG submission 201032) | Phyllosphere microbial communities from UC Gill Tract Community Farm, Albany, California, United States - DLSLW.R2 | ecosystem: Host-associated > Plants > Phyllosphere > Unclassified | place: USA...
ATCCTCCCGCACCGCTCCAGCATCGAAGCCGACACCATCGAAGAAGAACGGCGCCTGGCTTACGTGGGGATTACCCGCGCTCGCCAGACACTGGCGTTCACCTTCGCCGCCAAGCGCAAGCAATACGGAGAGATCATCGATTGCGCACCGAGTCGCTTCCTCGATGAGCTGCCGCCGGACGACCTGGCTTGGGAAGGCAACGACGACACCCCGACCGAAGTCAAAGCCGTTCGGGGCAATTCCGCATTGGCAGATATACGCGCGATGTTAAAGCGCTAGAATTGACCATTTTCACTAGACCTTCGGCGCCAATGGCGTCAAATGAGGACAGCTTCATGGAAGCCCTGCACAAGAAAATCCGCGAAGAAGGCATCGTGCTTTCCGACCAGGTCCTGAAAGTCGATGCCTTTCTGAACCACCAGATCGACCCGGCCCTGATGAAGCTGATCGGTGACGAATTCGCCGCATTGTTCAAGGATTCGGGCATCACCAAGATCGTCACCATCGAAGCCTCGGGCATTGCCCCCGCGATCATGACCGGCCTGAACCTTGGCGTTCCGGTGATTTTTGCACGCAAGCACCAGTCCCTGACCCTGACTGAAAACCTGCTGTCGGCGACCGTGTACTCGTTCACCAAGCAGGTCGAGAGCACCGTGGCCATCTCCCCACGCCACCTGACCAGCAGCGACCGCGTGCTGATCATCGACGACTTCCTGGCCAACGGTAAGGCGTCCCAGGCGCTGATCTCGATCATCAAGCAGGCCGGCGCCACCGTGGCAGGCCTGGGGATCGTGATCGAGAAGTCGTTCCAGGGTGGCCGTGCCGAGCTGGATGCCCAGGGTTATCGCGTTGAGTCGCTGGCGCGGGTGAAGTCGCTGGCGGATGGGGTTGTGACCTTCATCGAGTGATGACGGAACCTGTGGGAGCGGGCTTGCTCGCTCCCACAGTTGTTTTGTATTGACCGTTACTGCGCGGTGGCCTTGAGGCCCGTGAGCAACAGCCGCTGAAACAGTTCCTCCTTCAACCCCTCCGGCTGCGTCAGCCCCATGCGCTCCAGATGCTCTGGAAAAGCCCCGGCCTCAGGTGCATCCAGCGCCGCCTTGCCCAACTCCAGAATTTCGGTGAGCTTGAACTTGCTCTTCAGCCAGTTCAGCGCCCGCAGCAGATCGCGCTCCTGCGCAGTGAAATCACAGCCCAGCGGATACTCCGGAAACAGCTGCGGATGCCGCGCAGCAATGGCCTGCAAGCGCTCGGGAGTGTTGTCGGCAAAGCGAGGATCGATGCGGAAAGACTTTGGCAACTTGCCGGCTTTCTGAGCCTGCTCGATAAGCCCGGGCTGGAAGCGGGAATCGCTGATGTTCAGCAAGGCCTCGATCACCGCTGAATCGGTCTGGCCGCGCAGATCGGCGATGCCGTACTCGGTGACCACGATGTCCCGCAAGTGCCTTGGGATGGTGCAATGCCCGTACTCCCAGACGATGTTGGAACTGACGTCACCGCCCGCCTCGCGCCAACTGCGCAACAGCAGGATCGAGCGCGCGCCTTCCAATGCGTGGCCCTGGGCAACGAAGTTGTATTGCCCGCCCACGCCGCTGAGCACCCGACCGTCCTCGAGCTGATCGGCCACTCCGGCGCCGAGCAGGGTCATGGTGAATACCGTATTGATAAAGCGCGCATCGAGGCGCTGTAAACGCTTGAGTTCTTCCTGACCATAGAGCTCGTTGATGTAGCTGATGCGGGTCATGTTGAATTCGCGACGCTTGCTCTGGGGTAACTCACGCAAACGCTCGTAGAAACTGCGCGGGCCGAGGAAGAAACCGCCATGCACCGAGATCCCATCGGGTTGCGCCGCTTCATCGAGGGTGCCGGCATTCGCCCGGAGCTGGGTCGGCACATCAGGGTAGACCTTGCGCCGCACGATACCGGCCTCGGCCAGCACCAGCAGGCCGTTGACGAACATTTCGCTGCAGCCGTAGAGGCCCTTGGCGAAGGGCTCGAGCCCGCCTTCTCGTTTGATCAACTGCGCCCACTGGCTGAGGTTCACATCATCCAGTAACGCCTTGTAACCCTGGTTATCCGCCTGCCGCGCCAGCAATGCGGCCGTCAACGCGTCACCCATGGCGCCGATGCCTATCTGCAACGTCCCGCCGTCACGCACCAGCGTACTGGCGTGCAGGCCAATCAAATGATCCTGGAAACCCACCGGCATGTTGGGCGTAGAGAACAGTGTGGTGTTGTCCTTCTCGTCGATCAGCAGGTCAAATGCATCGATGCCGACTTCCGCGTCACCGGGCATGTAGGGCAAGTCGCCATGCACCTGGCCCACCAGCAGAACGGTCTCCCCGGCCGCCCGGCGCTTGTCGATCATCGGCATCAGGTCGAGGGTGATGTCCGGGTTGCAGCTCAGGCTCAGGCGATCCGGGTGGTCAGCATCACTGGCGACCATTTGCGCCACCAGGTTCAAACCGGCGGCATTGATGTCCCGCGCGGCATGGCTGTAGTTGCTGCTGACGTAATCCTGCTGCGCAGTGACGCTGTGCAACAGGCTGCCAGGCTGCATGAAGAATTGCTGGATGTGGATGTTGGACGGCAAATCGTCCTTGCGCAGGCCCACCAGGAAATCCAGCTCCGGGTAGTCACCAAACACACGCTCGATAAAGGGCTCAAGAAAGCGCTTCTGCAACCCATCGCCCAACGCCGGCCGGCCCAGGCAAAGCGCGGTATAGATCGTCAGCCGCCGCTCGGGCAACTGCGCTATCCGCTGGTACAGCGCGTTGACGAATGGATTGGGCTTGCCCAGCCCCAGCGGCAGGCCCATGTGGATATGCGCCGGCAACCGGGCCAACACCTCATCAACCGCTTGCTCGATAGAACACAGCTGCACCATCTGATCCTCCCTTGGCATTTGGGTTGGACCGAGATTGACGGGTCTTTGCTGCATTGAACAGTGTTGAATGGGCAATCACATACCATGGACGACGCCGCCCCTGTGGGAGCGGGCCTGCCCGCGAACGCGGTGTGCCAGATATGTTGTTGCCGGATGTGCCGACGTCTTCGCGGGCAAGCCCGCTCCCACAGGAACATGCAGGCGGATGGTGAAATTTCGGGCCCAAAAAAGCCGCTCGAAAGCGGCTTTTTGTGCAAGAGACGGGCGTATTACAGGCCGGACATCTCTTTGATTGCGCCCTTGAGCTCATCGTCGGAGCAGTCGGCGCAGGTGCCTTTAGGCGGCATGGCGTTGATGCCAGTGATGGCCTTTGCCAGGATGCCGTCGAGGCCGCCCTGGTGGTCGGCGCGCTCTTTCCAGGCAGCCTTGTCGCCGATTTTCGGCGCGCCCAGCAGGCCGGTACCGTGGCAAGCGTTGCAGTGTTTGGCAATGACGTCTTTGGGTGCCTTGGCACCACCACCGCCAGTCGCCGCAGCGACTTCCATGCCCTTGCATTCCTGACCGGTCACGCAGACCTTGCCGACAGGCTCGATGCGTTTGGCGATTTCGTCGTTGGTCGCAGCTTGAGCGCTGGCAGCCCATAGGGCCAATACGGTTGCTGGTACAGCCAGCATTTTCATAATTAGGTTCACGCGTTCACCCTCATGGTGGCTAGTCACGCCTACGGCCACGGTTCGCAGGCGGGCGCAAGTATAACGGTTAGCCCGTCGCACTGAAACAACCCCAAAGTCGAAGGGGTCTTGTTGCACCACGGAAAAACCCTTCGGGTGCCGCTGCCATGCTGGCAGGACGCCTCTTCTGTTAGAAATTCGCCGGTGTAGCTGCGCTGATTAGTCGCGCCGGCGCGTCGAACGGATTGCGGAAACGATGCGGCTTGGTACTCTCAAAGTAGTAGCTATCGCCGGCCTCAAGCACAAAAGTTTCCAGCCCGACCACCAGCTCCAGCCGCCCTTCCACCAGAATTCCGGTTTCCTCGCCCTCATGGGTGAGCATTTCTTCGCCAGTATCAGCGCCCGGTGGGTACACCTCGGTAAGGAATGCGATGGCCCGGCTCGGATGAGCGCGGCCGACCAGTTTCATGGTCACGGCGCCATCGGAGATGTCGATCAGCTCGTTGGCTTTGTAGACGATCTGGGTCGGGACTTCCTGCAGGATCTCTTCGGAAAAGAACTCGACCATGGACATGGGTATCCCGCCCAGGACCTTGCGCAGCGAACTGATCGAGGGGCTCACGCTGTTTTTCTCGATCATCGAAATGGTGCTATTGGTGACGCCCGCGCGTTTGGCGAGTTCACGCTGCGAAAGGCCTTTGAGCTTACGGATGGATTGCAGTCGTTCACCGACGTCCAAGGCAGGAGCCTCCAGGAATCATGTTGTAGGAATATTGAGCGTCATCATGGCGACAGCGTTCAGTATTTACAACACTTGGGGGCCGATCCCGCCCTGGCGGATCGAGAGACGATGTTTCAATCCCCGGAATAGAGCACTGGCACCCGGCGCAGGTTGCAGAAGATCTGGTAGGGAATCGTCTCGGCCGCGGCAGCAACGTCGCTGGCCAGGATGTTCTTGCCCCACAACTCTACGGTCGATCCCAGGCCCGCCTGCGCAACATCGGTCAAGTCGATGCACAGCATGTCCATCGACACCCGGCCAATCAACCGGCTGCGCTGCCCCGCCACCAAAACCGGCGTGCCCGTCGGTGCCTGGCGCGGATAACCATCGGCGTAGCCCATGGCAACCACGCCAACGCGCATTGGCTTGTCGGTGATGAATCGGGCGCCGTAACCGATCGGCTCGCCGGCCGGCAGTTCACGCACGCAGATCACTTTCGATTCCAGGGTCATCACCGGCTGCAGGCGCGATGCCACGGCGTTGGATTCCTCGAACGGCGTGGTGCCGTAGAGCATGATCCCCGGACGGACCCAATCGCTGGGGATCTGCGGCCAACCGAGCACCGCCGGTGAGTTGCGCAGGCTGATTTCGGCTGACAAGCCCTGCCGCGCCGCTTCGAACACCGCCACTTGCTCAATGCTGGCCTGGCTGTGGAGTTCATCGGCGCGAGCGAAATGGCTCATCAATACGATCTTTGCCACCTTGCCGCTGGCCAGCAAACGCTGGTATCCGGCCTGATAGTCCCTGGGATGCAGGCCAACCCGGTGCATACCCGAATCGAGCTTGAGCCAGACAGTGATTGGCTTGCTCAGGGTGGCTTTTTCAATGGCTTCGAGCTGCCACAGCGAATGCACCACACACCAGAAATCGTGCTCGACGATCAACGGCAGTTCGTCGGCTTCGAAAAAACCTTCCAGCAACAACACCGGCGCCCGGATGCCCGCGGCTCGAAGCTCCAGCGCTTCTTCGATGCACGCCACGGCAAAACCGTCCGCTTCGGCTTCCAGCGCCTGGGCGCAGCGCACCGCACCATGGCCGTAGGCGTCGGCCTTGATCACCGCGAGCGCGCGGGCGCCAGTGGTTTCACGGGCAATGCGGTAGTTGTGACGCAGGGCTTGGAGGTCGATCAGGGCACGGGCTGGGCGCATGGCGGCAGGCTTCTGGGCGGTCGTGGAAATAAAAACCGGCGCTGGCTGATGGCGTTAGACCACCAACAGCACCGGGAGAGGGATCGTTGTATTGGCGCGAACGTTTACGGCAGCGCGGCGACCACCGACAGTTCCACCAGGATCTGCGGCTCACACAGTTTCGCTTCAACGGTGGCACGGGCCGGGGCTACGCCTTTTGGCAGCCAGGTGTCCCACACCGAGTTCATGCCGGCGAAGTGCGCGTCGATGTCCTTCAGGTAAATCGTTACCGACAGCAAACGGCTTTTGTCGGTCCCGGCCAGATCCAGCATGCGCTCGATGTTGGCCAGGGTCTCCCGGGTTTGCTGCTCAATTCCGGCGTTCATGTCGTCGCCTACTTGCCCCGCCAGGTAAACGGTGCCCCCATGGACAACGATCTGGCTCATGCGCTCATTGGTGAGCTGGCGCTGGATTGACATGCTTTGCGGTCTCCTGAATTTTGCTGCCATAACGGGAAATATCGAGGCCTTCGGCACTGATCTGCGGAGTTTTCTTCGCCATCAGATCGGCCAGCAAGCGACCGGAACCGCAAGCCATGGTCCAGCCAAGCGTACCGTGTCCGGTGTTCAGGAACAGGTTACCAAACGGGGTCGCACCCACGATTGGCGTGCCATCCGGCGTGGTCGGACGCAGGCCGGTCCAGAAACTGGCCTCGGCCAGATTGCCGCCCTGAGGATAAAGGTCGTTGACGATCATCTCCAGGGTTTCGCGTCGACGCGGGTTCAGCGACAGGTCAAAACCGGCGATTTCCGCCATGCCGCCCACGCGGATGCGGTTGTCGAAGCGGGTGATCGCGACCTTGTAGGTCTCGTCCAGGATGGTCGAAGTCGGGGCCATCGCCGGGTTGGTGATTGGCACGGTCAACGAGTAACCCTTGAGCGGGTACACCGGCGCGCGGATGCCCAATGGCTTGAGCAGTTGCGGCGAGTAGCTGCCGAGCGCCAACACGTAACGATCGGCAGTTTCCAGCTTGCCGTCGATCCAGACGCCGTTGATGCGATCACCGGCGTAATCGAGACGCTGGATGTCCTGGTCGAAACGGAATTCCACGCCGAGTTTCACGGCCATTTCGGCGAGGCGCGTGGTGAACATCTGGCAGTCGCCGGTCTGGTCGTTCGGCAGGCGCAAGGCACCGGCGAGGATGTCCGTGACGTTGGCCAGGGCCGGTTCTACACGGGCAATGCCTTCACGGTCGAGCAATTCGAATGGCACACCCGACTCTTTCAAAACGGCGATGTCTTTTGCGGCGCCATCGAGTTGAGCCTGGGTACGGAACAGTTGGGTAGTCCCCAGGCTGCGGCCTTCGTAGGCAATACCGGTTTCCGCCCGCAATTCGTCCAGGCAGTCGCGGCTGTACTCGGACAGACGGACCATGCGCTCCTTGTTCACCGCATAACGGCTGGCGGTGCAGTTACGCAGCATCTGCGCCATCCACAGGTACTGGTCGATGTCGGCAGTGGCCTTGATGGCCAGCGGGGCGTGGCGCTGCAACAGCCACTTGATGGCCTTGAGCGGCACGCCTGGGGCGGCCCACGGTGAGGCATAACCCGGCGATACCTGGCCGGCGTTGGCAAAACTGGTCTCCATGGCGGCAGCCGGCTGACGATCCACCACCACCACTTCAAACCCGGCACGCGCCAGATAATAAGCACTGGTGGTACCGATGACGCCGCTACCCAAGACCATAACGCGCATGTTGTATCCCTCATCGCGGCACGCCGCTGACGTTTGTTGTTCAGACCGTAGATGTGGGCAGTGTAAAAAAGTTTAGCCAGTGCATTTCACTATATAAGCGCCTATATTTGGCGACAATTCTCGGCAAAAACGCTTTTCACGGAGGCGCATCCCCTATGCGTACCAACACACAGACAAAACGTGAGCTGGACAAGATCGACCGCAACATCCTGCGGATCCTGCAAGCGGACGGACGTATTTCCTTCACTGAGCTTGGGGAAAAGGTCGGGCTGTCCACCACGCCCTGTACCGAGCGGGTTCGGCGCCTGGAGCGCGAAGGAATCATCATGGGCTACAACGCCCGGCTCAACCCGCAGCACCTCAAGGGCAGTCTGCTGGTGTTCGTTGAGATCAGTCTCGACTACAAGTCTGGCGATACTTTCGAAGAATTCCGGCGCGCCGTGCTGAAACTACCTCACGTGCTGGAATGCCATCTGGTGTCAGGGGACTTCGACTACCTGGTGAAGGCGCGGATTTCCGAGATGGCCTCGTACCGCAAATTGCTGGGCGACATCCTGCTCAAGCTGCCGCATGTACGCGAGTCCAAGAGCTATATCGTGATGGAAGAGGTGAAGGAGAGCTTGAGCTTGCCGATTCCGGATTGAGTTTTTGCGAGGCCTGTCAGGACCTCATCGCGGCGGTTCGACGCCTCGGCAAGCCCGCTCCCACAGGGTTTTGCTGTGAACACAGATCCTGTGACCGGCGCAAAATACTGTGGGAGCGGACTTGCTCCGGGCGGCGTTCCGACGATGCAGGCGACTCGGTCCAAAGGCTAGACCAACACCTGCCGATTCCCCGCCATGTACTCAAACACCTGCTTCTCCACCCGAGGATGAATCAACTCCGCCGGCCGCCGCCCATTCGGGCATGGCAGCGTATTGGTCGTGCCGAACAACCGACAGATCAGCGGGCGCTCCTCATACACCGTGCAGCCATTTGGCCCCAGGTGCACACAGTTGAGCTCTTCCATGGCCGCGTCCTGCTCGGCGCGGGTCTTGCGTGGCAGGCGGGACATTTCTTCGGGCGAAGTCGTCACCGGTCCGCAACAGTCATGGCAGCCGGGTACGCACTCGAACGAGGGGATCTGCTGACGCAGCTCGCGGATTTTCTGACTGTTGCAACTCATCCAGGTGCAGACCCAAAAACGCTATAGAACCAGGATTTTGCCGCAAACACCCCTATCCCGTCTGCCTTGGCCGACCAATGTTGCCCGTATCGGAAGGCGCGGCTTATGCTCCGTCAAATTTATCAGGACCTGAATCAGGATGAAGCCCATGAACGCCGGTGCCCAGCACGCTGCCTCCTATTACGCCGCCAGCAGCGTGTATCAGCCCGACTATCCAGCGCTGACGGGTGAGGTGGTGGCGGATGTGTGCGTGGTCGGTGGTGGGTTTTCCGGGCTGAACACCGCGCTGGAACTGGCCGAGCGCGGCCTCGATGTGGTGCTGCTCGAGGCCCGCAAGGTGGGCTGGGGCGCCAGCGGGCGCAATGGCGGGCAATTGATCCGCGGCGTCGGCCATGGCCTCGATCAGTTCGCCAACGTGATCGGCTCGGAGGGCGTGCGTGAGATGAAACTCATGGGCCTGGAGGCAGTGGAAATCGTGAGGCAGCGTGTCGAGCGATTTCGGATCCCTTGCGACCTGACCTGGGGCTACTGCGACCTCGCCAACAAACCCCGCGACCTGGAAGGCTTTGCCGAAGACGCCGAAGGACTGCGCAGCCTGGGTTATCGCTATGAAACCCGACTGCTGCAAGCGAGTGAAATACACACGGTGGTGGGTTCAGATCGTTATGTCGGCGGCCTCATCGACATGGGGTCGGGGCATTTGCATCCGTTGAACCTGGCGCTGGGTGAAGCGGCCGTCGCACAGCAACTGGGGGTGAGGCTGTTCGAGCAGTCAGCCGTGACCGGCATCGATTACGGCCCCGAAGTCAAAGTGCGCACCGCCCAGGGCTCGGTACGCGCCAAAACCCTGGTGCTGGGGTGCAACGCCTACCTCAACCAGCTCAACCCTCAACTGAGCGGCAAAGTGCTGCCCGCCGGCAGTTACATCATCGCCACCGAACCCTTGAGCGAGGAGCAGGCTCACGCGCTGCTGCCGCAGAACATGGCAGTCTGTGACCAACGGGTGGCACTGGATTACTACCGGCTCTCGGCGGATCGGCGCTTGCTGTTCGGCGGCGCCTGCCATTATTCAGGGCGAGATCCGAAGGATATCGCGGCGTACATGCGGCCGAAGATGCTTGAGGTATTCCCGCAACTGGATGGGGTGAGGATCGACTTTCAGTGGGGCGGGATGATTGGCATCGGCGCCAATCGCCTGCCGCAGATCGGCCGGCTCAAGGATCAACCCAATGTCTATTATGCCCAGGCGTATTCCGGCCATGGGGTGAACGCCACACACCTGGCGGGCAAGTTGCTGGCCGAGGCCATCAGCGGCCACCACAGTGGAGGATTCGATCTGTTTGCCAAGGTGCCCCACATGACCTTTCCGGGCGGCAAGCATTTGCGTTCGCCGTTGCTGGCGCTGGGGATGTTGTGGCATCGGTTCAAGGAGTTGGTCTGACAGCTTTGTAGCGCCTGTACCCACGCCATCGCGAGCAAGCTCGCTCCTACAGAGGTCCGGTGCATACAGATCCCTGTAGGAGCGAGCTTGCTCGCGATAGGGCGGGCACAGGCACCGCAAAAATCAGATCCGCCAAAAAGGCTTCAACCCCTCCTCCACCGCCTGCTCCCGGGTCAAGCCAATGTCCTTGAGCTGCGCCGGCGTCAGGTCGAGCAGCGCCTTGCGCGTGTGCAGACGTTGCCGGAACAGGGCCCAGCGGCTGAGGCCCGACGCGGCGTTGCGCATGGGCGCCTCGCGCGCATCGATTTTCTGCCCTGCCTCCAGTTCCTGACTGCGTAACGTCAGCCGCACATCGCTCAAGCCGTTCATGTTGATTGCTCCTGTTTACTTGGGTAGCCAGAGGTTTCATGATGCGTGGGTGAGCAAAAGCATTACAGATCCAATACACAGGTATTAATTCCATACAGATTTGCCGATTCCGCCACTGAATCAGCATTTTTGGCTCGATCTGTACTGGTCAGCCTAATCACCCATCTTGAGACTGCGCCATGACCCTTTACGTAAACCTCGCCGAATTGCTCGGCACGCGTATCGAACAAGGCTTCTATCGCCCCGGTGACCGGCTGCCCTCGGTGCGGGCCTTGAGCGTGGAGCACGGGGTCAGCCTGAGCACGGTGCAACAGGCCTATCGGGTACTGGAAGACAGCGGGCTGGCGATGCCCAAACCCAAGTCAGGTTATTTCGTGCCGGTTGGCCGTGAGTTGCCGGAATTGCCGGCGATTGGCCGCCCGGCGCAGCGCCCGGTGGACATTTCGCAGTGGGATCAAGTGCTGGAACTGATCCGCGCCGTACCCCGCAAGGACGTGGTGCAACTGGGTCGCGGCATGCCGGACATCACCACGCCCACCATGAAGCCGCTGCTGCGCAACCTCGCGCGCATCAGTCGCCGACAGGACATGCCGGGGCTGTATTACGACAACATCCACGGTTCCCTGGAGCTGCGCGAACAGATCGCCCGTTTGATGCTCGATTCAGGCTGCCAGTTGACCGCCAACGATCTGGTGGTCACCACCGGTTGCCACGAAGCGCTGTCCACCAGCATCCGCGCGATCTGCGAGCCGGGCGACATCGTTGCCGTCGACTCGCCGAGCTTTCATGGCGCCATGCAGACGCTCAAGGGCTTGAACATGAAAGCCCTGGAAATCCCCACCGACCCACTCACCGGGATCAGCCTCGATGCCCTGGAACTGGCCCTGGAGCAATGGCCGATCAGGGCCATACAGTTGACCCCCAACTGCAATAACCCGCTGGGCTACATCATGCCGGAGTCGCGCAAACGTGCCCTGCTGACCCTGGCACAGCGCTTCGACGTGGCGATTATCGAAGATGATGTGTATGGCGAATTGGCTTACAACTACCCGCGACCGCGCACCATTAAATCCTTCGACGAAGATGGCCGCGTCCTCCTTTGCAGTTCATTTTCCAAGACCCTGGCCCCCGGCCTGCGCATTGGCTGGGTTGCACCGGGCCGCTATCTTGAGCGGGTACTGCACATGAAGTACATCAGCACGGGTTCCACCGCGCCGCAACCGCAGATCGCCATTGCCGAATTTCTCAAGGCCGGTCACTTTGAACCGCATTTAAGGCGGATGCGCACGCAATACCAGCGCAATCGCGACATGATGATTGATTGGGTCAGCCGCTATTTCCCCGCCGGCACTCGGGCAAGCCGTCCCCAGGGCAGCTTCATGCTGTGGGTGGAGCTACCCGATGGCTTCGACACCTTGAAACTCAATCGCGCACTGCACGACGAAGGCGTACAGATTGCCGTGGGCAGCATCTTTTCCGCCTCGGGCAAGTATCGCAATTGCCTGCGGATGAACTACGCTGCCAAGCCAACACCGCAGATCGAAGAAGCGGTGCGCAAGGTGGGCGCAGCAGCCATCAAACTGCTCGCGGAAAATGACAGCTTCACTGACTGACTTTTTCGCTTTAATCAGCGTCCATATGCCGACACCCGCCGCCATTCGGAACGATCCTACGTGAGAGTCAGACAGCCCCTGCTTGGTCTTTTGCTGCTCGCTTCACTCTTGGGCGGCTGCGCCGGCCTAGATGTGCAACGTCACCCGAGTCAGGCGCTGCCGGCCAGTGATTCGGCGTTTGGCCGCTCGATCCAGGCCCAGGCCGAGCCCCATGAAGGCAAATCCGGCTTTCGCCTGCTGTCCAACAGCAGCGAGGCCTTCATGGCCCGAGCCGAGCTGATCCGCAACGCCCAAAGCAGCATCGATTTGCAGTACTACATCGTCCACGACGGCATCAGCACGCGCATGCTGGTGGAGGAACTGCTCAAGGCAGCCGACCGTGGCGTACGAGTCCGGATTCTGCTCGACGACACCACCAGCGATGGCCTGGACTGGATCATCGCCACGCTGGCCGCACACCCGCAGATCCAGATCCGTCTGTTCAATCCACTGCACCTGGGTCGTTCCACCGGTGTGACGCGGGCCATGGGTCGACTGTTCAACCTGTCGCTGCAACACCGGCGCATGCACAACAAGTTGTGGCTGGCCGACAACAGCGCGGCCATCGTCGGCGGGCGCAACCTGGGCGATGAATATTTCGATGCCGAACCCAATCTCAATTTCACCGACATCGACTTGTTGAGCGTCGGCCCGGTCGCCGAGCAACTTGGCCACAGTTTCGACCAGTACTGGAACAGCGCGCTGAGCAAGCCGATCGACGAATTCCTGTCGAGCAAGCCTACGCAAAAGGACCTGCAAAACACCCGCACGCGCCTGGAAGAATCATTGGAAGAGACGCGCAAACAGAATCACGCGCTGTATCAACAACTGATGACTTACACCACACAGCCGCGCCTGGAGATCTGGCGCCGAGAGCTGATCTGGGCCTGGAACCAGGCGTTGTGGGACGCGCCGAGCAAAGTCCTGGCAGACGGCGAGCCCGACCCGCTCCTGCTGCTGACCACGCAGTTGGCGCCTGAGCTCAACAGGGTCAGCAAAGAGCTGATCATGATCTCGGCCTACTTCGTCCCAGGACAGCCAGGGCTGGTTTACCTCACAGGCCGCGCAGACGCCGGCGTCTCGGTCAGCCTGTTGACCAATTCGCTGGAGGCTACCGACGTGCCGGCGGTGCATGGCGGTTATGCGCCCTACCGCCGGGCGCTGCTGGAACATGGCGTGAAGTTGTACGAATTGCGTCGCCAGCCCGGCGAAGGCGGCGGCAGCGGGCCGCACATCTTCTACAGCAAGTCGTTTCGCGGTTCCGATTCCAGCCTGCACAGCAAGGCGATGATCTTCGACCAGCAGAAATCTTTCATCGGCTCATTCAATTTCGATCCGCGCTCCGTGCTGTGGAACACTGAGGTCGGCGTGCTGGTCGACAGCCCCGAGCTGGCGACCCATGTGCGTAAGGCAGCGCTGGAGGGTATGGCACCGCCGCTAAGCTATGAAGTGAAACTGGAAAATGACCGGATTGTCTGGGTCACCGAGGACGACGGCCAGATGCACACACTGACCCGTGAGCCCGGCAGCTACTGGCGCCGGTTCAATGCGTGGATCAGCAAGGCGGTGGGGTTGGAGAAGATGTTGTAGCCCGCAGGCGTCAGGCCGGTTCGGCCACCGTGCCAAACGCCCCCTGTCGGGTCAGTAGAATCACCAGGCCCAAGGCCCCTGCGGCCATGAACAACGGCAAGGCGTGTCCACTGATCCACTGACTGCCCGCGCCAGCCACCAGAGGCCCCACCAGACATCCCACGCCCCACAGCTGCGCAATGTGCGCATTGGCTCGCACCAGCGCATCGTCGCGATATCGCTCGCCGATCAGAATCAGCGACAATGTGAACAAGCCACCGGCACTGGCGCCGAACAGCACCCACAGCGGCCAGATCAACAACGTATTGAGCAGCAACGGGATGGCGAGGCTCGAAAGCAGCAGCACCACCGCGCAACCGCCAAACAGGGTGCGACGCGACAGACGATCCGCCAACGCACCGATCGGGAGTTGCAGCAAGGCATCTCCCACCACGACGGTGCTGACCATTGCCAGGGCGATGTCCGTGGTAAAGCCCTGTTGCAGGCAGTAGACCGGCAGCAAAGTCAGGATCATTGCTTCGAACGCGGCGAACAATGCCACGCCCCAGGCGATCGCCGGCAACCCCCGGCAAAACACCCACAAGTCGCCAAACGTCACGCTGCACGCTTCGCTGCTGGGCGCGCCGCTGCGACCCAGCAACAGGAACGGTGCGGCCGTGAGCAAGCCGACGCCAACCCAGAATCCGTAATCGTGCTCGGTGCCCAATACGCCCAGTAACACCGGGCCGGCCAACTGGCTCAACGCATAGCTGCTGCCATACAGCGCCACCAGCCGACCGCGCCATTGCTCGACGACCAACTGGTTGATCCAGCTCTCGCCAAGGATGAACACCAAGGTCAGGATGACGCCGATCATCAGGCGCAGCACCAGCCACACCGGGTAACTGGGCAACAGGGCCAACAGACCGATCGATACCGCCCCGGCCCACAGGCACAGGCGCATCAGATTGGCGGTGCCGAGGCGCGCCGCCAGGTGGCTGGAGATTTTCGCACCCAGCAACACGCCAATCGCCGGCATTGCCGCCATCACACCAATGGCAAACGAGCCGTAGCCCCAGCCTTCCAGGCGAAACGACACCAGCGGCATGCTCACACCCAGGGCCAGGCCAACGCTCAAGACAGCGGCCAACACGGCGAAATAAGTCGCCCAACGCATGTTCCACGCTCCTGTGGATAACTATTCTCTGCAGGCATCACAAAGCAAATGTGGGAGCGGGCTTGCTCGCGAATGCGGCGGGTCAGTCAACATCATTGCTGAATGACACACCGAATTCGCGAGCAAGCCCGCTCCCACAAGGGATCTGTGGAGTTCAGAGGCCCCCTGAGGGCCTCGTCACCGGCTTACAACTTGATCCAGGTCGCCTTCAGTTCGGTGTATTTGTCGAATGCGTGCAGCGACTTGTCGCGGCCGTTACCAGACTGCTTGAAGCCACCGAACGGGGCGGTCATGTCGCCACCATCGTATTGGTTCACCCACACGCTACCGGCACGCAAGGCGCGGGCAGTGAGGTGCGCCTTGGAGATGTCCTGGGTCCACACGGCAGCGGCCAGGCCATACGGCGTGTCGTTGGCAATCGCAATGGCTTCCTCGGCGGTATCGAAGGCGATGATCGACAGCACCGGGCCGAAAATTTCTTCCTGGGCGATTTTCATCGCATTACTCACGCCGTCGAAAATCGTCGGCTCAACGTAGGTGCCACCGGTTTCCTGCAGCGTACGCTTGCCGCCAGCGACCAGTTTGGCGCCATCGCTGTGGCCAGACTCGATGTACGACAGCACGGTATTCATCTGCTGGGTATCGACCAGCGCGCCAACGTTGGTCGCCGGATCCAGCGGGTTGCCCGGCTTCCAGGTTTTCAACGCTTCGATCACCAGAGGCAGGAATTTATCCTTGATCGAACGCTCGACCAGCAGGCGCGATCCGGCGGTGCAGACTTCGCCCTGGTTGAAGGCGATGGCACCCGCGGCAGCCTCAGCGGCGGCTTGCAGGTCCGGGGCATCGGCGAACACGATGTTCGGGCTCTTGCCACCGGCTTCGAGCCAGACACGTTTCATGTTCGACTCGCCGGAGTAGACCAGCAGTTGCTTGGCGATCTTGGTCGAGCCGGTAAACACCAGGGTGTCGACGTCATTGTGCAGACCCAGGGCCTTGCCGACCGTATGACCGTAACCCGGCAGCACGTTCAGCACGCCTTTCGGAATGCCGGCTTCGACAGCCAGCGCCGCGATGCGGATGGCGGTCAGCGGTGATTTTTCCGACGGCTTGAGCACCACCGAGTTACCGGTGGACAGCGCCGGCCCCAGTTTCCAGCAAGCCATCATCAGCGGGAAGTTCCATGGCACGATGGCGCCAACCACGCCCACGGGCTCACGGGTCACCAGGCCCAATTGGTCGTGCGGGGTCGCGGCGACTTCATCGTAGATTTTGTCGATGGCTTCACCGCTCCAGCTCAGGGCTTGCGCCGCGCCGGGAACGTCGATGTACAGGGAGTCGCTGATCGGCTTGCCCATGTCCAGGGTTTCGAGCAGGGCCAGCTCTTCGGCGTGCTGCTTGAGCAGGCCGGCGAAGCGAATCATCGTGGCTTTACGCTTGGTCGGCGCCAGGCGCGACCAGACGCCGGAATTGAATGTGGCACGGGCATTTTCCACCGCACGCTGGGCATCGGCAGCGTCACAGCTGGCGATCTTACCCAGCAGACGGCCATCGACCGGGCTGATGCAGTCAAAAGTCTCGCCGGAGACAGCATCGGTGTATTCGCCATTGATGTACGCGCGGCCTTCGATTTTCAGATCGCGAGCACGTTGCTCCCAATCGGCACGAGTCAGGGTGGTCATTCGAGTGTCCTCCTCTTATTGAATACGAGCGCCGCGCGTTTTTCGCGGGCGTCCCCGGCAATCTGCCCGGCCAGCCTGTTAATCGGCGCAGAGCAACCGCCACCCTAAACCAGTGAGCGGGGTTGTTTCAATATATTTGACATAAGGTCGGCAAACGGCCTTGCGGTGTTCAATTTAATAAACATAGACTTTGGACATTCCAGCCACTCGCGCCGCAATCACGGGGGATTACAACAATGAGCATCCAGAACATCGTCGACTTCAGCCAGGCCACCACCGAGGCAGAACGCTACCGGCCAGACCCGGCGAAAATCCTCAAGGGCGATCCTGAACAGGTGGTGTTCAACCACTACAACAGCCCGTGCGGCCAGTTGAACGCCGGTGTCTGGGAAGGTGCGGTGGGCCAGTGGCACGTGAACTTCACCGAGCACGAGTATTGCGAAATCATCCAGGGCGTTTCGGTGCTGCGCGACAACGACGGCAACAGCAAGACCGTGCGCGCCGGAGATCGCTTCGTCATCCCGGCCGGGTTCCGGGGCACCTGGGAAGTGCTTGAGCCGTGCCGCAAGATTTATGTGGCGTTTGAGCAGAAGGCCTGAGGACAGGGCTGAACCGGATCTCTGTAATGAGGCCAGAACAGACAATACAAATCCATCAGGCACAAAAAAGGCCCGTATCTCGCGATACGGGCCTTTTTCACAAGAGGGGAAAATCAATTACTTGATTTTGCCTTCTTTGTAGATCACGTGCTTGCGAACAACCGGATCAAATTTCTTGATCTCGATTTTGTCCGGAGTAGTGCGCTTGTTCTTGTCGGTAGTGTAGAAGTG
>Ga0308165_1003404_pt1 | contig 17103 bp, 9 predicted proteins | sample PhyWR2_FD_201032 | JGI IMG/M metagenome (GOLD analysis project Ga0308165, IMG submission 201032) | Phyllosphere microbial communities from UC Gill Tract Community Farm, Albany, California, United States - DLSLW.R2 | ecosystem: Host-associated > Plants > Phyllosphere > Unclassified | place: USA...
CTTGTAACCCTGGTTATGTTATTGATCGGAATTGCTTTCGATAATATTTTTAAAGTTCCTGCCTTTCAAACCATAAGGCCTTATTGGTATATTGTAGCTTATCTGCCTGTTGGTATTCCGGTTTTACGCGAGGTTTGGGAGACTTTTAAAGCCAAAGATTTTTTTACCGAATTTTCACTGATGTCAATTGCTACAATAGGGGCCTTTGGCATTGGTCAGTATCCTGAAGGTGTAACCGTGATGCTTTTTTATACCATTGGCGAACTGTTTCAAATGGCAGCGGTAAACAGGGCTAAAAGAAATATTAAAGCTTTGCTTGATGTACGTGCCGATGTAGCGCACGTTTTACGCAATGGAAAATATGAGGATGTTAACCCCGAAAAAGTAGCCATTGGCGAAACGATACAAATTAAAGCCGGTGAGAAAATTCCGTTGGATGGAGCATTGATGAGTGATAAAAGCAGTTTTAATACCGCTGCACTTACCGGAGAAAGCAAACCCCGTACAATTAATAAGGGTGAGCCGATTTTAGCTGGTATGCTTAATTTAGATAAAGTAATAGAAGTACAGGTAAGCAAGGCTTTTGCCGATAGTGCACTGTCGCGGATACTCGAAATGGTACAAAATGCCACTACACGTAAAGCTAAAACTGAGCTTTTTATACGCAAGTTTGCTAAAGTATATACGCCAATTGTTTTCTTTTTGGCTTTAGCACTCGTTACCATTCCGATGTTGGTTTTAGGGAGCGATTATCATTTTCAAACCTGGTTATACCGTTCGCTTGTTTTCCTGGTGATATCCTGTCCTTGTGCATTGGTTATTTCCATCCCACTCGGTTATTTTGGCGGAATTGGTGCTGCATCCTCAAACGGAATTCTTTTTAAAGGTTCTAATTTTCTTGATCTGATTACCAAACTGAATACGGTAGTGATGGACAAAACCGGAACTTTAACAAAAGGCGTTTTTAATGTTCAGAAAGTAGAAAGTGTAATCGATGAAAAGGAACTTTTGAACTTATTAACCGCTGTAGAAGCAAAATCAACGCATCCCATAGCCAAATCGATTGTAGCCTATGTGGGTAATCAGGAAATCCATCCGGCAGAAAATATAGCGGAAATTGCAGGGATGGGCTTAAAGGGAGTGGTAAATGGTAAAGAGGTTTTAGCTGGTAATGTAAAACTTTTAGAAAAATTTAATATTGAATTTGATACCCGCATTGCAGCAATTGAAGAAAGTATTGTGGTTGTAGCTGTTGATCAGAAATACGCAGGTTATGTGCTCATTGCCGATGAGATAAAAGAAGATGCTGGCGAAGCCGTTAAACAGCTCCATGAAATTGGAATAAAACAGGTGGTAATGCTGAGTGGAGATAAAACATCGATTGTTAAAAAAGTTGCAACCGGCTTAGGTATTGATGCTTACTATGGTGATTTATTACCAGAGGATAAGGTGGCGAAACTTGAAGAAATTAAAAAGGATAAAACCAAAGTAGTTGCCTTTGTTGGCGATGGGATAAACGATACCCCGGTTTTGGCCATTAGCGATATAGGTATTGCGATGGGTGCAATGGGCAGCGATGCCGCAATTGAAACAGCAGATGTTGTTATTCAGACGGATCAACCTTCTAAAATTGTAACAGCGATTAAAATTGGTAAGGCAACTAAGAATGTGGTAATCCAGAATATTGTATTGGCATTTGCAGTAAAAGCATTGGTGTTAATTTTAGGTGCAGGCGGTATTGCCACCATGTGGGAAGCCGTTTTTGCCGATGTTGGTGTTGCACTTCTGGCCATTTTAAATGCAGTTAGGATTCAGAAAATGAAGTTTTAATACCTTAAACTATTGCCATTAAGAAGTTAAGGTAATTAAGAATGTACTTAAAACTTAATTTATTAATTGTGAGTGAGGTATGCCAAAAATAAGAAGATAAACAAAGCTAAAAACCTGTCCATTCAGTAACAATTAATCGTAATTAATACCAATTTGAAGCTATACTCAAATCTCATGCTTTCCTATTTCATGGTGCAACCACCTTTTTAAAAGAAAAGAAAATTTAAACCCATAAGTATGCCATTTGGCTTATGCTCCTTTGGTCTTTCAGCTTAAATAGCTATTTTTGAGCTTTTAATATCATTCATGAGCATATCCACCAAGTACAATCCTGCAGAAACAGAAGATAAATGGTATAGCTATTGGCTATCAAAGAAATTTTTTCACTCCGAACCCGATGAGCGCGAGCCTTACACCATTGTAATTCCGCCGCCCAATGTTACGGGAGTACTGCACATGGGGCACATGCTAAACAATACCATTCAGGATGTGTTAATCCGTAAGGCCCGTATGCAAGGTAAAAATGCTTGCTGGGTACCTGGTACCGATCATGCCTCTATTGCTACCGAAGCAAAAGTAGTGGCAATGTTAAAGGAAAAAGGGATCAATAAAAAAGACCTTTCCCGCGAAGAATTTTTAAAGTATGCCTGGGAGTGGAAAGAGAAATACGGCGGCATTATATTAGATCAGTTAAAGAAACTGGGTGCAAGTTGCGATTGGGACCGTACCCGTTTCACCATGGAAGAAGATCTTTCTGAAGCAGTTATCGATTCATTTATCCATTTGTATAAAAAAGGGTGGATTTATCGCGGTATCCGTATGGTTAACTGGGATCCTGCTGGTAAAACAGCTGTTTCTGATGAAGAAGTAATCCGCAAGGAAGTAAACCAGAAACTCTATTACATTAAATACCTGATTTCGGGAACGGAAGATCAGTTTTTAACAATAGCCACCACGCGTCCTGAAACAATTATGGCAGATGCCGCAATCTGTATCAACCCGAACGATGAACGTTTTACGCACTTAAAAGGTAAAAAAGTTTTTGTTCCGCTGGTTAACCACGAAATTCCGGTTATTGAGGATGAATATGTGGATATTGAATTTGGAACAGGCTGTTTAAAAGTAACGCCAGCACACGATTTAAATGATTATGAACTGGGTGTTAAACACAATTTGCCAGTTACGGATATTTTAAACGATGATGGAACTTTAAATGAACTGGCAGTTATTTTAGTTGGCGAAGACAGGTTTGTTGCCCGTAAAAAAATTGCCAAAATGCTCGAAGAAGCTGGTCATTTATATAAAGTAGAAGATTATAAATCTCAGGTTGGTTTCTCAGAACGTACCGATGCCGCTATCGAACCTAAACTTTCGATGCAATGGTTTGTGAAGATGAAAGAAATGGCACAGCCTGCTTTGGATGATGTGCTGAATGGTGAGGTAAACCTGATTCCGAATAAATTTGAGAATACTTACCGCCATTGGATGGAGAATGTTCGGGATTGGAACATCAGTCGCCAGTTGTGGTGGGGACAGCGAATTCCGGCCTGGTATGATGACAAAGGAAACTGGGTGGTTGCCAAAACTAAAGATGAGGCATTAGAAGAATTCTGGAAGAAAAAACACTTGGATGAAAGCTGCTCAGAGACTGAAAAAGCTGGATTTAAGCATCAGCTAGAGCCTTTTTTAAGGCAGGATGATGATGTAATGGATACCTGGTTCTCGTCGTGGTTGTGGCCAATTTCTGTTTTCGATGGTTTTAAAAACCCTGAAAATAAAGACATCAATTATTATTATCCAACCAACGATCTGGTTACTGCACCCGAAATATTATTTTTCTGGGTGGCACGTATGATTATGGCCGGACATGAGTTTATGGGCAAAAAGCCCTTTACCAATGTATATTTAACAGGTATTGTGCGCGATAAATTAGGCCGTAAAATGTCTAAATCGTTGGGTAATTCACCTGATCCTATTGGGTTGATCGAGAAATATGGTGCTGATGCAGTACGTGTAGGAATGCTAATGTCATCGCCTGCTGGTAACGATTTAATGTTTGATGAAAGTTACTGTGAACAAGGACGTAATTTCGCCAGTAAAATATGGAATGCTTTCCGTTTGGTAAAAGGATGGGAAGTTGACGAAAACTTAGCCAACCCGAATACCCAGGCCATATCGTGGTTCGAAAACCGCTTTAATGAGGCATTGGTAGAAATTGAGGCTAACTTTAAACAATACCGCTTATCAGAAGCATTAATGATCACTTACAAACTCGTTTGGGATGATTTCTGTGCCTGGTATTTAGAAATGGTTAAACCCGCTTACCAACAGCCAATAGATGCTGAGAGTTACAAAGCCACGATAGGATTTTTCGAAAATATAATTAAATTATTGCATCCAAATATGCCCTTCCTTACGGAAGAATTATGGCATGATGATCTGTTTGCCGAACGTGGAGAAATGGATTGCTGTATTGTAGCCGAATTTCCGAAAGGCGGAGCATTTGATGAGAAATTATTAAAAGATGCTGAGGTAATTAAAACTGTTGTTGCCGAAATTAGAAATGTAAGAAATCAAAAACAGATTTCTCCAAAAGAAGCATTGCCTTTAAATATTAAGGTAAACTCTGATCTTGATTATGAGAAATGGCTAAACATTGTTTTCAAATTGGCCAATGTATCAGAAGCAGAAATTGTTAATGATAAAATTGTTGGCGCAACTGCTTTTATGGCGGGTAAAGATGAGTTTTTTATTCCTTTAACCGAGAGTATAGATGTAGAAGCAGAACGCGAACGCCTAAATGCTGATTTAATTTATCTACAGGGTTTTTTAAAGTCGGTTGATTCGAAACTGAGCAACGAACGTTTTGTACAAAATGCAAAACCCGAAATTATTGCCAATGAGCGCAATAAAAAAGCCGATGCTGAAGCGAAAATCAAAATTATTGAAGAAAGCCTGGCGGTTTTAGGATAATTGTAAATTTCAGCCGATGCAACCGTCATACCGTCCCGAGTGTTAGGGTCAGGATAACAAGTCTTATTATAAAGCCTTTCAGATTATTTTTCTGAAGGGCTTTTTCGTTATTTTAAGGAAAAGGAATAAATTATTTCAAACGTTTTCCTTATCGCGATAGAAATGCATTATCCGTTTAAAAAGGGTTTCTTGGCCATTTATTTAAGGTTACTGCAATAGTTAGCCATTATTTTAATTTAAGGTTTCAAAAATATTACTTGCAAAAACTTAAGGTTTGTTTTTATTAACCATATTTTAGATTTTGTTAAAACGGTTTACCAAACCGTTAACTATTTAAGTGATAATCTAACCTAATATCCTCAAATGGAAAATTCCAGAAGAAAATTCATTAAACAATCTGCAATATTTGCTGCGGCAACCTATGCGGGTACAATGGGCATGAGTGCCAAAAGTTATGGGCGCATTATTGGTGCAAACGATAGGGTTCGTGTAGGTGTTGTTGGATTTTCTGATCGTTTTAAAGACACGCTTTTACCTTGTTTCCTGAACCACAACAAGGAGCTGAATTTTGATATTGTTGGCCTTTCTGATTTGTGGAACTACCGCAGAGATTTGGGAATTGCCCATTTAAAAGCAAAATTTGGTCACGATATTAAAGCCTGCCGCAACAATGACGAGCTTTATGCCACCAAAGATCTTGATGCGGTAATTATCAGTACAGCCGATTTTCAGCATGCTTTACATACCATCGAAGCTGTAAAAGCCAGTTGTGATGCTTATGTGGAAAAACCTTTTGCCGAAACTATGGACGATGCCAAAGCAGCATTTAAAGCAGTTAAAGCAAGCAAACAAATTGTACAAATTGGCTCGCAAAGAAGGAGTGGAGAAAATTATACCAATGCGGCAAAATTTATTCAGGATGGTAAATTCGGACCGATAACCGCCGTAGATTTAGTTTGGAATGTAAACCAACCCGGCCGGTGGCGCAGACCGGATTTGGTAGCGAAACTTAAAGAAGAAGATATTGATTGGAAACGCTTTTTGCTCAATAGGCCCAATGAGGCTTTTGATCCAAGGAAATATTTAGAATACAGGTTGTTCTGGCCTTATTCATCAGGCATGCCAGGCCAGTGGATGTCGCACCAGATTGATACTGTTCATTGGTTTACCAATTTAAAACACCCACGGAGTGTAGTAGCAAACGGAGGCATTTACACCTGGAAAGATGGTCGCAGAAATTGGGATTCGATGGTTGCCGTGTTTGATTACGGTCAGCCCGATACCACAGATGGTTTTCAGGTTACCTTTACCTCCCGGATGCAAAACAGTGTAGGCGATGTAGGTGAGGTATATTATTCGAACGGTGGTGAGTTAAATTTAATTACCAATAAAGTATCACCAAAAGGTGGGTTAAGGCAACAAGAAGCAGCAGCGATGGGTTTAAAAGCCAACCTTTTACCTGAATTTGATTTAAGTAAAACCGAAGTTAAGGCCGCTACAGGCGCAAATATGGGGGGCGATGCATTAACCTCCGGCCACATGCGCAACTGGATGGAATGTGTACGCAGCCGTAAAACACCAAATGCACCGGTAGAAGCAGGTTATTCGCATTCTATTGCCAATATCATGACAAATGCCGCAGTAAGAACCGGAGCAAAAGCAGTTTTTGATGAAGGCAAACAAGAAGTAATGGCAAACGGAAAAGTATTTAAATATTAATCAATATATCGTCGGTAGGAGGTAAAGTAATCGATCCCGCAAGAAAGATTGCTTCGACATTCTTCCTCGCAATGACGGAAAGAAAAATCTAATCATGTTAAACATTAAAAAATATAGTATCCTTGCCCTCTCCCTGATGAGTTTATCAGCAGCAGCGCAAAAAGCAAAACCATTATTTGATGGCAAAACCCTAACCGGATGGAAAGCCGTTGCAGGTGCCGCCCCATACAAAGTTGAAGATGGAATGATAGTGGGTGCAATGACCAAAGGCACACCAAATTCATTTTTGATTACTGAAAAAGAATATGGCGACTTTGTATTGGAACTGGATGTGAAATTAGAAGGTGAAACCACCAACTCAGGCATTCAAACCCGTAGCCATATTAAACCGGAAGGAAATAATGGCAAAGGATTGGTTTTTGGCAGGCAGGTGGAAATAGACCCCACACCTAGGGCATGGACAGGCGGAATTTATGATGAAGCCAGAAGATTGTGGTTATATCCTTTGGAGCTTAATCCATCAGCAAAACCTTTGTACAAAAAGAACGAATTTAACCATTATAAAATTGAGTGCATTGGTAATGAAACCAAAACCTGGGTTAACGGAACTCCCGTAGCTTATGTGATTGATACCCTTGATAAAACTGGTTTTATCGGTTTACAGGTACATGGCATTGGTAGCAATTTAGAAAACGATGGCAAGAAAGTTTATTTCAAAAACATCAATATCCAAACCGAAGGCTTAAAAGCCAAAACCTTTCCTAAAGGGATTTATACAGTTAATTTAACACCAAATACATTATCTGCCTACGAAAAATCAGAAGGATATAAACTGTTGTTCGATGGTAAAAGCAATGCCGGTTGGATTGGTGCCTATAAAAGTACCTTCCCTGCAAAGGGCTGGAAAATAGCCGATGGAGTAATCAGCGTAGAGCCATCAGGCGGAGCCGAATCAACCAATGGGGGCGATATTGTAACCAAAGATGAATATGCTGCTTTCGATATGTCGTTCGAGTTTAAACTTACCCCTGGGGCAAATAGCGGGGTTAAATACTTTGTTACCCTGAGCGAAAAAAATACAGGTTCAGCCATTGGGCTCGAGTACCAGGTTCTGGATGATGTATTGCACCCCGATGCCAAATTGGGCAGGGATGGAAACCGCACGCTGGCCTCTTTATACGATTTAATGACGGCTAAAAAAGAAGCACGTTACCTGCGCCCAATTGGTAGCTGGAACAACGGCCGCTTGGTAGTGTACCCCAACAACAAAGTAGAGCATTATTTAAATGGTGTAAAAGTGTTGGAATATACACGCGGATCAGAAGAATTTAAAAAATTGGTTGCCATCAGTAAATATAAAGATTGGAAAAACTTTGGCGAAGCACTAAAAGGACATATCCTGCTGCAAGATCATGGCAATAAGGTAGATTTCAGAACAATTAAAATCAAGAATTTATAAACTGAGTTCGATTAATATTTATGCGTTTTGATTTGTTTTAGCCTAATTTCTTAACGCGATCGTTATGCTGATCCGATAGCTATCGGATCAGGGTGACTAATTTTGGTTTTCTGTATTAATCTATGGTTAAATATATTTACGAATAAAGAAATAATATTAATATAAACATGCATCGTCGATCTTTTGTAAAACATACTACTTTGTTAGGTTCTGGTTTGCTTCTGGGTAATCAGGGCTTTGCCAGTTTAATGGCTGATGAAATTATTAATGTGGCCATGATTGGTTGTGGCGATAGGGGCAAAGGGGTGCTGTCTGTAATTAAATCCATGCCTGCTAAGTATAACATTAAGGCTTATTGTGATGTACTCGATTTTAGATTAAAAGAAACCGAAAAGTATGTACCTGCAGATGCGAAAGCAGTAAAAGATTACCATAAAGTTTTGGATGATAAAACCATTGAGGCGGTTTTTATTGCCACGCCTTTAAGCGAGCATTTTAAAATTGCTAAAGATGCAGTGCTTGCAGGCAAACATGTGTATGTAGAAAAAACCATGACATACAATATTGCCCAGGCACTCGAACTTAAAAAGCTGGTAAAGCAATATCCAAATCAGGTTTTTCAGGTGGGCTATCAATACCGTTATTCGCCTTTGTATTTTAAGGTGAAAGATATGATTCAGAGTGGTTATTTGGGTAAGGTTAGTCAGATAGATTGCCGTTGGGACCGTAATGGCAACTGGCGCAGGGCCGTGCCAGAACCTGCTTTGGAGCGTAAAATCAATTGGCGGATGTATAAAGAATATTCTGGCGGGTTGGCTGCCGAACTGCTCTCCCATCAAATCGATTTTATCAACTGGGCTTTCGAAACACAGCCTGATGAAATTATGGGATCAGGCGGGATTGATGTTTTTAAAGATGGGCGCGAAACCTATGATAATATACAGGCCATTCTGCGATACAAAGAAAAGGGGATGATCGGAAATTTTGGTGCCACTTGTGGCAATGCCCATGATGGTTACCTCTTTAAAATAAAAGGTACCAACGGATCGGTTTCTTTGCTTACCAACACCGGTTTGTTTTACCCCGAAGAGCGCACCAAAAAAGAATTAGGTATAGTTGATGGCGTAACTGGAGCAACAAAAATTGTAGTGAATAAAGATGGAGGAATCCCGATTTTGGATAAAGCAACCTTAGATGGTACCAATTATGCTCTTGATGAATTTTATAAGTCGGTAATTACCAAGCAAGAACCAGCATCGAATATCAATACCGGCACCCAGGCCGCCATATGTGTAGCCATGTGTAATGAAGCGATTTATAGCGGCAATAAGCAACTTTGGAAGAAAGAGTATAGTGTTTAGGTAAGTGCTACCCCAAGTTATGTTTCTGTTGGTGAAACACAAGTTGGTAGGTGAGAGGGTTTTTAACCACAGATGGACACAGATAAACACGGATTTTAATATCTGTGTTCATCCTTTTTATCTGTGGTAAAATTATTATAATGCGGTCGTCATTGTTGTGCGATATCGTCATTCCTAACTCGATTGGGAATCGTAATGCAAACGCTTTAAGATTCCCGCCTGCGCGGGAATGACGACCGTGCTAATGGATGCTGTCTATGGTAGCGTAATCGAAAACCTTTCAATAAATCGTCATTTCGACTGGAGCTCACCGATTTTTCATCGGTAGCGCAATGGAGAAATCTTTAAACTTTGGTTCTACTGGTCGGTGTCTCACCGACCAGCATTATAATGCGGTCGTCATTCCCAACTTGATTGGGAATCGTAATGCGAACGCTTTAAAATTCCCGCCTTCACGGGAAAGAGACCGTTATTATTATAGTCCCAGATATTCAGGCATTTCCTGTACGAAGTTAAACTTGCCTTTCTGCAAGTCCATTTTTGCATAAACATGCTGTAAGCCGTTGGTTAGTACAATCCATTTGGCTTGATGAATAGAGTTATAACGTGATGCCTGATCGAAAACCGATTGCGTAATCTTAACCTTTGGGGCTTTACATTCAATCAACATCAGCTTTTCGCCAGCTGTATTGTACACTAAAATATCGCTCCGTTTTTGCAATTGGTTCAGCACCAAACCACCTTCAATTTGGATCAGGGTGCGCGGAAATTTCTTTTCTAAAATCAGGTTCTGTATAAAATGTTGTCGCACCCACTCCTCAGGGGTAAGCACCAGGTGTTTCTTTCTCAACTCATCGAAAATAAAAACCACTTCATCCTTTTGGGTAATTTTAAATGGATACGGAGGGAGGTTAAGCGGAGTAGGGTTAAACATTTTTCAGTTGGCAGTAGTCAGTTTTCAGTTAACAGTTGGAAGTTATCCGTTAAAAATGGAACAATCTATCAATTATTATTGTGCCAAAGTTAAATTAATTCTAAGATATGCAAGGAAATCTTCTGTCTCAAATCTCATATCTCCCGTCGAAAATCTCACATCTTTAATTATAAACATTTATCCAAATCCTTAAACCTAAATCGTAATTTTACGGGCAATGACTGCTGCCGAAATTATTAAAGATCTTAAAGCCCGAAAGTTTAAACCTGTGTACCTTTTACATGGTGAAGAATCTTTCTATATCGATCAGGTAACCGATTATATAGAAGATAAACTGTTAAATGATGCCGAAAAAGGTTTCAACCAAACGGTATTATATGGGAAAGATACCGATATGGCTACAGTGCTGGGTGCTGCAAAACGTTACCCGATGATGGCTGAATACCAGGTGGTAATTGTTAAAGAGGCACAGGATTTAAAGTGGGGCAAAGAAGATTCGGGGAGTAAAGAGGGCGAGTTTGTACTCAACTATTTCGAGAAACCTTTGCCGAGTACCATTTTGGTATTGGCTTATAAATATGCCAATTTCGATAAGCGTAAAAAAATCTACAAAGCCATTAATAAAAGCGGATTGATTTTTCAGTCTGATCCGGTGCGCGATTATAAACTCGTGCCCTGGATTGAAGATTTTATTAAAGAAAAAGGCTATAAGGTTGATCAGCAGGCATCGGCATTAATGGCCGAATATTTAGGAACAGATCTTTCCAAAATAGCCAACGAAATTGAAAAGTTGATGCTCAATGTTCCGAAAGAGGTAACCATTACTACCGATCTTGTTCAGAAAAATATTGGCATTAGTAAAGAGTATAATGTTTTTGAGTTGCAGAAAGCCCTTGCCATCCGCGATGTATTGAAATGCAATAAAATAATCAATTACTTCGCAAGCAATCCGAAAGCCAATCCAACGGTTATGGTACTGGCCAATTTAGGGGGGTATTTTACCAAGCTTTTAAAATACCACTATATTCCGAACAAGGCCGATGCTGCATCTGCCCTGGGGGTGCCACCCTTTTTTATTAAAGATTATGAAGTTGCTGCCAGAAACTATAATACGGGTAAAGTTTTCCAGGTAATCAGTTTGCTGCGCGAGTACGATTTAAAAAGTAAAGGTTTGGATAGTACGGGCAATGTTGAAGATGGGGAACTCCTGAAAGAACTTGTTTTTAAAATTGTTCACTAATCTTTCTTAAACAAAAACCTCCGCAATATTCACCATCAAACGTTTGCGTAATTTTTAAGTGTTTTATTGTAAGTTAATATCATTATTTTAGAATTCGATAGCTATTATGAGCACTCGTTTTTCTGAAACCAAATGAAAACTAAAATTACAATCATCCTGTTGCTGCTCTGCCTTTCGCTGGCGGGCTACACACAATCATTAACGCCTTATAATCTTTCTTTTACTAAACTTGCCGATAAATGGGATGAAGCCATGCCTTTGGGCAATGGGATGTTGGGGGCCTTAATCTGGGAGAAAAACAATAAACTCCGCCTTTCTTTAGATCGGGCAGATTTATGGGATGAACGCAAGGCACTCGATATGTCGAAACTTACCTTTAAATGGGTAGAAGAACAGGTGCATAAAAATAATTATGCTGCTGTTCAAAAAATAGGCGATGAGCCTTATGATACCAGTCCTTACCCCACCAAGTTACCTGCTGCGGCAATGGAGTTCGACATTTCAAAATTCGGTAAAGTGGTATCTAATGTGCTGGATATTGAAACGGCCTTAAATACCGTGAAGTTCGAAAACGGAACTGTTTTTAACTGCTATATTCATGCTGCCCAGCAACAGGGTTATTTCAGTTTAGAAAAACTTAAATCTACCGCGATATTACCAGCACTGATTGTTCACAATTACAACAACACCCAAACTGAAAAAGGCGACAACAGCCATGCTGGTGAAGGCTTGCAAAAACTGGGTTATGCCAAAGGTACAGTAACCAACACGGCCAATAGTATCCGGTACCATCAACCTACTTATCAAGGCCATTATTACGAAGTTTTGGTGCAGTGGAAAAAGTTAGCAAAGGGCAAGTTAATCGGTTCATGGACAATCAGCAACGATAAAGTAGCAAGCTTACCAAGCATTACAGCTAATGCGAAACAGCCAACAGGCTGGAATACACATACCAAATGGTGGAAAACGTTTTGGGCAAAATCGAACATTTCCGTTCCGGATACTACCATTCAAAAACAATATTTTTTAGAAATGTATAAGCTGGGCTGCGTAGCCAGAAAGGGTGCACCAGCCATTACCCTGCAAGCGGTGTGGACAGCTGATAACGGCAGTTTGCCACCCTGGAAAGGTGATTTCCACAATGATTTAAATACCCAGCTAAGCTATTGGCCTACCTATACTGCAAACCACCTGGCCGAAGGTGCTACTTTTACAGATTGGTTGTGGAAAATCAGGAACAAGAACCTGAGTTATACCAAACAGTATTTTGGTGTTGAGGGTTTAAACGTACCGGGGGTAATTACTTTAAATGGCGATCCGATGGGGGGATGGATCCAGTATTCACTTTCACCTACTGTTAGCGCATGGACTTCGCAGCATTTTTATTGGCAATGGAAATACAGTATGGATGATGGTTTCCTCAAAGCAAGGGCTTATCCTTATATCCATGATGCGGCAACCTACCTGGAAAATATAACCCGCTTAAAAAACGGCAAACGAACATTACCGCTAAGCTCTAGTCCTGAATATAATGATAACAGCATTAAAGCCTGGTTTTTAAACTGGAGCAATTTCGATTTATCCCTGGCCAAATTTTTGTTTAAAGCAGCGGCTGAAGTAAGTAAAGCAAATGGCAAAACTGAAGAAAATAAACACTGGCTGGCTGTATTAAATGAGCTGCCCGATTATGAGATAAATAAAACGGGCTTTACGATAGCACCGGGTTCAAATTTAACAAGTTCGCATAGGCACATGTCGCAATATATGGCCATTTACCCCCTCGATTTATTGGATGCAAACCATCCGGATGATAAAACCATTATCGATAACTCATTAAAACGTTTGGAAGAGATTGGAACAAGGGCATGGTGCGGATATTCTTTTAGTTGGATGGCTTCTTTATATGCAAGGGCATACCAGGCCGATAAAGCGGTAAAACAATTGGAGATTTTTGCTGCTAATTTTTGTTCGCCGAACAGCTTTCATTTAAATGGCGATCAGAAAGGCGGTCAGTATTCGGGTTTTACCTATCGCCCTTTTACATTGGAAGGTAATTTTGCTTTTGCACAGGGTGTACACGAATTGTTGTTGCAGAGTAGAAATGGATACATCCAGGTTTTTCCGGCAGTACCCCAAAATTGGAAAGATGTTTCATTTAATAATCTGCGTACCGAAGGCGCCTTTATTGTAAGCGCAAAAAAAGAAAATGGTGTTCCAACGTGGGTCAAAATCTCTGCTGAACAAGGAGGTGTTTTAAGGATTAAATTGCCTTTTAAAACTTTTGTAGTAAAAGATTTCCCTGCGGGTACAGTTAAAATGGGGGATGATGGGGTTGCTGTAGTGAGTTTGAAAAAGCAACAGGTGATTGTTTTTGAAAATGGTTATGAGTAGTTTAATCATAATGTTTTCGCTCCGCTTGGGCTTGCCATTCTCGCAGTCTTGCCTCGGTTACCGATATAAAATCGGTACAGATCAGCCGCCACCGAGGGGGCTCTTACTTTTGGCTTGGCCCAAAAGTAACAAACCTGAGCGCAGCGAAAGCATGACTACCTATAAAAACAACAAACAATAAGGCATAACTGAAAGGCTTGGAACTGATGTCGGATAAATTCGTTAAAGCTTTTTGGTCGCCAGCACAAGTTCCGCCGAAGGGGGCGGAAAGTGTGTGCTGCCTCGATGCAACGATGGAAGGAAAGGTAATGCTAAAGCTTTAACGTTTTCTCCTTCCATCATTTCCTATGCCCTATAGCATGGAGCATATAGCGATGTGCAGATACTGTTAGCCACCCTGCTTAAGGCGATCGTCATGCTGAATTTATTTCAGCACCTTTCCTGTTGTTTAAAACTATGAGGGAACGCATAAAGTCCGTCATTGCGAAGCTGGGGAGAGCGAGCTGAAGCAATCTTTGTTGTAAGTTTCTAACACGGTCGTCATTCCCGCGCATGCGGGAATCGTAATGCGGTTGCTGTTTTTCGCTCCGCTCGGGCTTGCCTCGGTTCACCGCCACCGAGGGGGCTCTTACTTTTGGCTTGGCCCAAAAGTAACAAAAGTCCAAGGCTTGGAACTGATGTCGGATAAATTCGTTAAAGCTTTTTGGTCGTCAGCACAAGTTCCGCCAAAGGGGGCGGAAAGTGTGTGCTGCCTCAATTCAGTGATGGAAGGAAAGGTAATGCTAAACCTTTAACGTTTTCTCCTTCCATCATTTCCTATGCCAGATAGCAGGGAGCATATAGCATAATTCAAATAGCGAGGTGCAAATAGCATGATGCAGGGAATGCGTTAAATCCGTCATTGGTTAAAGGTCAAATAATTTAGGTCGGAGGGCAAACGATTGGGGTCGGAGGGCAAACGATTAGGGTTAAAGGGCAAACGATTTAGGTCCGAGGGCAAACGATTGGGGTCGGAGGGCAAACGATTGGGGTCGGAGGGCAAACGATTGGGGTCGGAGGCCAAATGATTAGGGTTAAAGGTAAAACGATTGGGGTCGGAGGGCAAACGATTGGGGTCAGAGGGCAAACGATTGGGGTCGGAGGGCAAATGATTGGGGTCGGAGGGCAAACGATTGGGGTCGGAGGGCAAACGATTGGGGTCGGAGGGCAAATGATTAGGGTTAAAGGGCAAACGATTGGGGTCGTAGGGCAAACGATTGGGGTCGAAGGGCAAACGATTGGGGTCAGAGGGCAAACGATTAGGGTCGGAGGGCAAACGATTGGGGTCGGAGGTCAAACGATTGGGGTCGGAGGTGAAACGATTGGGGTCAGAGGTCAAACGATTAGGGTCGGAGGGCAAATGATTGGGGTCGGAGGTCAAACGATTGGGGTCGGAGGGCAAATGATTGGGGTCGGAGGTCAAACGATTGGGGTCAGAGGGCAAACGATTGGGGTCGGAGGGCAAACGATTGGGGTCGGAGGTCAAACGATTGGGGTCGGAGGGCAAATGATTAGGGTTAAAGGGCAAATGATTAGGGTCAAAGTTCAATAAACTCAGAATTTTATGGATGGATAGACACTTCCACATTTGACAGATTTTCTTTTAGTTTTTTAAACTTGGCATTTGATATTATAGCCGAGGCCAACAGTAAACCTGTGAGGTGTTATCATGACCTTAAAACTTCTATGATTTGGGGCATAGAACTACATCGCCTACCGCGAAAGAAATATTTTCCAAATTTGGCAATTCTTCCAATTCAACTGGTAATTCTCTCACAAACAAGCCCACTAAATGAAGGTTTTCCAGCTTGCTATAAAATTTTATAAAACTAATAGTAATAATTACAAAGAGTCTGAATACTCTATTTTTTTGTGCGCCAATCACTATCTCTTTTATAAGGCTACGGGCAGAGGTGCCAGAAGTGAGTCTTTTTAAATTTGTTGCTGCAAAACAAATTATTGTTTCAATGGGGGGCGCATCTTTGGCATTTTGTTAACTGGCCTAACATACTTTATTCCCGATGCTAAACCTAAAACCCCCTGATGAAGATTTATTGCTAAAAACGTGTATTCCTTGTTATATGGGGTATTTACAGAATAATAGTGACTCAATATCTAATGTAAACTGATATTTAAAACTTCTTCTTTCCGTTATGAAGATCCTTTGGTGCCTCAGATTTGATGGAAACGCCTGCCTCTTTATTCTGGATACTATATTGTTTCTGAAGTTCTTCTTTGCTTAATACTTTGATCTCTTTAAAAACCTTATCATCGATTACAGCTAAATTTCCCTCGAAATTCTTATCCAGAACTTTACCATTTAGTATGTACTGAATAGTAGTATCTTGACCAGCGACAGGTACTAAAGCACTATATTCGGCTGATTTGCTGCGAAAGTATCTCCAATATCTTGATTTGGCGAATGAAATTGTTTCTATATATACAACTCCGTCCTTGCCATCCTCACCAATTATATCTATTGCCTCTTTGCCTTTTAAAACCGTAACAAGTGCTATACTGCTCGGATCACACTTCATCAACTCACTTTTATCAACATTAATGCTATCCATAAAGTAAACAGGCTCTGCACCGAGTTTCTTAAGGGCTCGTTTAGGCGATTGACTGAAAGCTACCATTGTTGTGAAAGCAAAGACTGTAGTAAAGAAAAATTTAGATGAGCGCATACTGTTCTTTTTAGTGTAGCGAATATATCGCATTCTACAGGAACTTGCAATAAGAAATTTGCGTACCGACATGCGTATGGAGCGACGGTCGTTGCAGTAAAGTTCGCAGAACGATGCAACGTTATGTTTTATGTAATAAGCACGAGGCAATGGGAACACTAGTAAAACCTAATCATATGTCAACTTTAGGTTTTTCAATCACCTGCATTCTTCCATATTTATTTTTTAAGTGCTCAACCACAGATTTGTAGTCTGTATTAGGTTTGATAACAATATTGCCACGCTTATCTATAGCGCCCCAATTATCTCCTTCTTGTATTATTGCATAACCACCAATAAAATCTTCGCAATACTGGAACTTAACTGGAATAGCTAATTTTCCATTAGGGTATATGAAACCATATTTATTCCCTATTCTGGCTTTAGCAACACCTTCTTTGAAATCTCCAAAGACTTTATACTCGAAGCCAGTG
>Ga0308165_1003406_pt1 | contig 17098 bp, 11 predicted proteins | sample PhyWR2_FD_201032 | JGI IMG/M metagenome (GOLD analysis project Ga0308165, IMG submission 201032) | Phyllosphere microbial communities from UC Gill Tract Community Farm, Albany, California, United States - DLSLW.R2 | ecosystem: Host-associated > Plants > Phyllosphere > Unclassified | place: USA...
AGCGCAGCTATTTCATACCTCAACTCTTTAATCAGGTTCTTTTTTCTGAGCCTAATTTAGCGGGTGAAAATCATGAACATGTCAAAATTCGGCGTCATAACCTGACGCTTATTGCCGTGATTTCAGGTGGCTTTGCTCTGCTGTTACTGAGTGGTTGGTATTATTATTATCTGAAAAATTACCATGCTGGAGAAGTTGCACTTAATAAGGTGAGTGAATTTCAAAAGCTTGGTGAACCCATGAGTAAATTACCTCTGGGGGCTGATTGGCTACCTCATATGGATCTTATTCGTGATGCGACGATGTCTTACGGTGACTATCGTGAGAAAAATCAGTTCATGTCAGATATGGGGCTTTATCAAGGGGCCAAAATTGGCCAATTAGTAGAAAAAACCTATTTACGCTTGCTTGAATCGCGCTTCTTGCCCGTGCTGATGAAAGACCTCCAACAGCATCTTGATAGCGCTCCGGCAAATAGCGAAGAGAAACTCGCTCTGCTGCGTATTATGCGCATGATTGATGATAAGAGTGGTCGAAATATCCCGCTAGTGGAAGATTATATGCGTGCGCGTTGGCAAACCGCATATACCGGACAGCGTGATGTACAAGAGCGCCTGATGACGCACCTTGATTACGCATTACAGCATACGGATTGGGCTCTGGATCGCAGCCAATCAAATGCAGAAGCTATCAAAATGTATGAGCCATTTGCTTCTTCAATTCGTTCTGCCCAGATTGAATTAAGCAAATTACCCCTGTACCAGCGTGTTTACCAAAACCTCATTATTAAGGCGAAAACTCAGCTTCCTCAGGATATGGATTTACGCACCGAAATTGGTGCCCAGTTTGATACGGTTTTCGTTGCTGACAACGAAGAACTTCTCAAAGTACCTCAGTTCTGGTCCCGCTATGGACTTAGCCGCTTCTTTGTAAAACAAACCGATAAGCTGGTTTCTATTACGGCGCTTGACTCGTGGGTCTTGGGCTTAACCGACAACGTCGATTATAGCGATGCCGATAAGGCCGAGATTGAACGTCAAATCACAGAGCGTTATGTCGGTGATTACACCAGCACCTGGCGTAATGCGGTCAATAATCTGAGCATTAGGCCTTTTGATGATGTTGAACAGGCTTCAGATGCGTTAGATGCGGTGCTCAACAACGGGCAGCCTCTCTGGCGCACGCTTGTTTTGCTTGGCGATAATACTCAGCCTCATTTAGTGGCTGCGCTATCGAGTGAAGTCAAAACACCGTCAGTGGTGGTAGCCAAAGGGCAAAAAGACAGCTCTGTTGCCAGTAAGGTTCTGAATTCAGCTCAAAAAGAATCGCTCAATCAGCTCGACAATCAGCCAGAGTACCTGCTACTCAATCGTATTAGCCGTTCGTTCTCCGAGCAAAATGCATTGGTTGAAAATGGGGATGATCAAAACGGTCAAGTCCAGCAGGCCTACAAAGCACTCAATGAAATGAGCAACGAGCTGCACCGAATTAGTAATGCCCCAGAACCGGGTAAAGCCGCGTTGCTTCTGGTGCAGATGAGGTTGCAGCAGAATAATGCGGATGCCTTCTTTACCGCTCAACAACTCTCTAAAAATTTGTCTGATCCACTTGGACCCTGGGTAGAACAACTGGCAGAGAACAGTTGGAATACAGTAACCGCGCTGGCTTTAAAATCGCTCGAGGCCGAATGGTCTAAAACGGTCGTTACGCCATTCACGACCCAAATGGCCGACCGCTATCCGTTCGATCCTAAAGCGACTAAAGAAGTTGCACTGAGCGATATGGAGCGTTTCTTTGCGCCAAATGGGACTTTAGATAGTTTCTATAAAAACAACCTTAAAGTCTTTATAGAAGACAGTGGCTCTTTGGATCGCGACGGTAATAGCCTTATTCGCCCTGAAATATTAACGGCGTTAGAACAGGGTGAAAAAATTCGCTCAACCTTCTTCTCTGCTCAAAATGGTTTTGGGATTCAGTTTGCCGTTGCGCCGGTCGATTTGAGTTCAAACAAACGTCGTGCGGTGCTTAATTTGGATGGTCAACTACTGGACTACACCCAAGGAAATAGCCATACGGCGCATTTAGTTTGGCCGAATACCATGCGTGCGGGAAATGAAAGTAAGTTAACGCTGGTGCCTGATATCAGTGGAGGATCCCCGCGCAGCTTTGGTTATGTTGGGCCATGGGCGATGTTCCGTTTGTGGGATAAAGGTGAACTGACCAACGTGCAGGATAGCAGTTTTGATGTCCGTTTCTCCGTAGATAACGGCACGATGACCTACCGCGTATTTATGGATGCATCAAACAATCCGTTTGCTGGTGGCTTATTCAGTCAGTTTACTTTGACTGACCAACTTTACTGATCAGGAGAATATCAGTGTCGTTGGTGATGTACCGGCGGCACTGATGCTACGCATATGGCTAATATCGATTATCAACAAGTAGCAACAGGGAAAGATCCACGCGATTTTGATGAGTTTGAGCGCATCCGGGGTGAGATTAATAAAATGACCCATCCTCTACATCCTCCAGTGGATTGGAGTTTGGTACAACGGCTTGGGGTTGCTCTATTTACTAAGAACGGTGTTGATTTACAAAGCGTAGTTTATTACGCAATGGCTCGAACGCGTTTAAATGGATGGAATGGGTTTGCCGAAGGGTGTGAGCTCATGGCCGTTCTTATTGTGTCGCAGTGGGAGAGTTTCTGGCCAAATACCAATGCGATGAGAGCTCGTAATGAGATGCTTGATTGGTTTGCCGCCCGAGTCGGCGCACTGGTGCGGCAGCTCGTTCGGTCACCAGAAACGATGCAAGATGTATTTAGAGCAGAATATGCGCTTAAACGCGTGAGTGATAAATTGCAGCAACATAAAGAGATCAACGTTATGTTGATCAATAGCTTGCTCTATTTTTTACAAGAGTGCGTTAAAGAAAGTAAAGCGGCGGCGAGTACGTATTCCAATGAGCCCCCCGTTGTATTGCCGCTGGTTTACCTACCTCAGCAAGAAGCCTCAACGAGCGCCTCTTTTTCTTCCTCAATACCGGCTACGGCAGATACTCAACAAGTCTTCACTTCAATTCATGCGATAAAAACCAAAAAGCGTTTTCCTTGGATCCCAGTGCTATCTGGCGTAGTGGCGGGGTGTGTATTAACGCTTGGGAGCGTATTGGTTTACCACATGTGGGAACCGGAAGCGCCGGTGGTGCATTTTTTAGCGGCTGCACAGCCAGAGCCTGAGCTAATGCCAATTAATCAGGCTATGACATATAACGCTGAATTACAGCAACAAGAACAAAAGATTCTTCGCATTTACCAGCAAAAATTAATGGATATTGCTCAAGCGTCCCCGGTAAATGACTTACAGCGTGGGCAAGAAATAAGTCAATTGCTACAAAAAGTTTACCCACAAAATAGCGTTTCTACTCAATGGCGACAGCAGTTAGAAAACTTATCGGCAGTAGCCAAAGATACGGGCTATCTCTCTACACAACAGGCAGTACAAGCTTTACTTAATGAGCTCTTAGAATCAGAGAAACTACACCGTGGTTATATGACGATATCTAGCCTTAAAACAGGGCTATATAACATTCAGAGTCAATTAAGCGCCTCTCCACCGATTGCCTATTTGCTCATGCAAATAGAACAGCAAAATCAGCAAGGCATTAAGCCTTCTCCTGCCCAGTTGCATCAAATTGATGATCAACTGAAGGGGCTACAGGCGCGTTATTTATTATTACAAGCAGCAAAAGAAAGAGAATTTCAAGAATAGAACTTCAAGTCATGTCACATAGCATATTTATTAACGAGGACGAGTTAATGAAAAAGAATACATGGATAAAAATAGGTGCACTGAGTTTCGCTATTTTAGCTAGCGTTAGCCAAGCGGAGAGCGGTACAACGCCATCTGTGCAAGAACAAATGAATGGATTGGCCGACTTAATCGGTAGTGCCGCTTTTCTGCGCGACCACTGTGGCGTGGCAGATATACCCGCGAATAAATCCCTGAGCATGATCGCTATTGTTACCGCCATGGATATGGGCTGGGATAGCCGCGAATACTACCCGAACGGTGAATCTACGGGAATGTATAACGCCAAGCTCGATCAGATGGGACAAAAGGTTGAGCAGAGTATAACCGTGGACGGCACTGATGCTTCCAGCACCTGTCAATCGCTGGCCGCGAACCAGCATATTGCTGCATTCGTCGCCTTGGCGAAAGCCAGAGGCTAGGGGGTGATATGTCTGATAACACGGGATTACAGTTCACCTTTACCACTCAATCATTGCCTGAGCACACATTTAACGTAGTGAGCTTTACCCTTAACGAAGGGCTCTCTCAGGTTTATTCATTATCGGTTGAGCTGTCGAGCATATTGCAGGAAATCAGTTTTGGTCGTTTGCTAGATAATACCGCTGAGCTACAAATTTGGTACAACGGAGCGCTTCAGCGGCGGATAAATGGGGTGATTAGTCGCTTTTCTCACAGCGATACGGGCAATGAGCGCACGCGATATAGCGTCACATTACGGCCTGCTATCTGGACGCTGACATTAGAGCATTCGTCGCGTATTTTTCAGCAGCAAACGCCGTAGCAGATTATTACTACTCTATTGCGCAAGGCTAATGTCATCCAGTTTAGTTTCCAGCTTCGCTATGAACATCCAATGCGTGAATATTGCGTACAGTACCGTGAATCAACGCTGGCATTTATTGAGAGATTAGCCGCTGAAGAAGGTATTTCTTGGTATTTTCGTTTTGAAAATAATAAACAGGAAATTGTGTTTATTGATGACTGTGCCTTTTTACCGATGGGAGAAACGCTTCCCTATAATTCACATCATCGTGGGTTGAATGAGGGCGCAAGTATTCAGCGTTTTAGCTATGAAGAAAACGTGCGCGCTGCACAAGTATTGCTGAAAGACTACACCTTCAAAAATCCGGCGTGGGAAATGCTCTATCAAGAGCACAGCCAGGGCGATCATCAGCGAAGTGAAACGCTGCATTATGATTTTCCTGGTCGGTATAAAACGGATTTTAATGGCCAAGCCTACACTGGATATCGTCTAGATGCGCTGCGTCAAGACGCTATGCAAGCGCAGGGGCGTTCAGACAGCCCTGCTTTGATGGCGGGCCAGTGCATTGCCATGACGTCTCATCCGCATGAGCCATTCAATCAAAAGTGGCAAATTATTTCACTGCAAACTGAAGGGCAGCAGCCGCAATCACAAAAAGAAGAAGCCGGTGTCTTGGGGACTTTTCTGGAAAGTCACTTAGTCATGATTCCCGATGGTCAAACATGGCGACCTTTACCTAATGTGCGCCCGCGTGTTGACGGACCGCAGATGGCGGTGGTGGTTGGACCACAAAATGAAGAGATCTACTGTGATGAAGTTGGGCGAGTCAAAGTTCAGTTTCCTTGGGATCTTGAAGGCAAAGGCAACGAAACTAGCTCTTGCTGGATCCGTGTCGCCCAAGGTTGGGCTGGAAGTCGCTATGGTGCCATGGCGGTGCCGCGCATTGGGCACGAGGTTATTGTTGATTTTCTTGAAGGTGATCCCGACCAGCCGATTATTACTGGTCGCACTTACCACGTTGTTAATGTTCCTCCACATGCACTACCCGTACATAAAACACGCACCGTGCTGCGCACCGCTACCCATAAAGGCGCGGGTTATAACGAGCTCTCATTTGAAGACGAGCAGGGGCAACAGCTTGTTTATCTGCATGCGCAAAAAGATCAGCAGACTGAAGTTAAGAACAACCAATACCTCGTAGTAGAGCAAGATCGTTCTAAAACCATCAAGCACGATCAGGTTGAGGAAATTGGTAACGACAAAACCAGTGATGTCACTCACGACCATATCGAACGCATCCATCACGATCAGATGATTAATGTGATGAATAATCAACAAATACAGATAGATAATCAGTATTTGTTTCATGTTCTTAATCAGCGTAAAGATAAGATGGGTGCTGATTTTTCCGAGGAGATTGCGGGAGACCATCACCACTCGGTAGCGGGAACCTATGAAGTACTGGCTAATGAAAAGGTGCTGATCAATACCAACGATTTGGTGTTGCAGGGGGCAAAAAGCGTAGTACTGCAAGGCCCCGGCGGCAAGATTGTCATCGATAGCTCAGGTATTTCGCTATCGTCGAATTTGGTCAATATCAAGGCTGTTACGCGTATTACCAGCGGTGGAAGCAGTTCAATGTCAGCTCTAAGCGCCACGGCGATGAACGGCGATCCACTTTCAGAAATTTGTCCAATTTGTTTACAGTCATTGTGATAGGGAGAAAACAATGGGCGTACCCGTTGCACTACTTGGCCATCAACATGTTTGTCCGATTCCTTTTCATGTCGGCGGGCCAATCATACAAGGCGATCCTGCACTCACGGTTAACGGCATACCGGTTGCGCTGGTTGGTCACAAATGTGTCTGTGTTGTCGGCGGCCCCGATATTATCGCCACTGGCAGTCCGTTACTGACGGTAAATGGGATAGAAGTAGCCGTTATGGGCTCATCAACAAAGCACGGCGGGGTGATCGTACAAGGCGATCCGGGTCTTATCATCGGCTAGGGACAGCATGATGGAAAAGAAACATTGGTATTTGAATGCTCAAGATCAAGAAAATCTTCAGCGCGGACGCGAGCAAACGCTGATATGGAATGCATTGCGTACGGTGATGGCCATACAGGATCTTCCTCCCATATTGCTCGGAGAGGAAGGTGAACGGTGGTTAGAGAATACTATTACTTTGGCTCAGCATTACAAGGTGATGGATGCTTACCGGCTACCTATTTGGATTGAAATATCACATCGCGGCGGTGAATTATTTTGGCAACTTGATGATGTGCAAGAGGTGCTAAATAACGAGGACATTGATAGCGTTCGGCTAAATACGTTGCTGCAAATGGCGAGGTTAGAACAACGTAATACGGTTAAACAAACGCCAACCGTATTGGATGTGACTAACAGCACTATCTATCACTGGTGTGAGGCGAGATTACCGCTGTGGGCGATCATTGACGGCGCATTAGATGCTGCTCCTCAAGGCTTTGCTAGCGGTTTGGATGTGGCCCATTATTCGTTGTTCAATGCGGCAGACCGTGCCTTGGAAAGTCATGGCCCGTGGTTAATCGCCGCATGGGCCAAACCACGCATGGTGCAATATCTGCTATCACGCCCAAATTACGCGTTCAATACGTTATGGCTGGTCGCAGACGGCGATGCCAACGACCTTGTTACCCATCTGCAAGGCCTACTCTATGTCAAACAACACGATGACCAGAATAGCCGGTTTCGCTTTCACGACTCACGCGTATTTTCTCATTGGCTTAATACACTTGATTCCCTCCGATTAGCGGACTTCTTTGGCCCAGTACAGCGCTGGATAAGCCCAGATCCTAATCCCTTATGGTCAGATCAACGACTCCATTGTTACAGTTTGATTGACGACGCACTGGAACATCAAGCCTTAATGATGTATCCGCCAAACAAGGAGGCAACGGCATGAGCGATCATGAATGTCGTGGCGAATGCCAGTGTAAGAAAGTAGTTATTCCGGTGATTTTTGTGCCGGATATTTTAGGCACGCGTTTATCTAATGCCAGAAATCATAAAACAGTGTGGGATCCGATGGCGGGGATGGGCAGTTATCACACTCCGCTGGGGACCGCCGCGATTGATTTAAGCGGGATGATCACCAAACAAACAGCGATGGCTAATGCCTCTCCCTTGGTCAAAAAACTGCTGGCGCTACAGGAAAAGCTAACCGAGTTACATGGCGCGTTGATGGCGCTGTATCAGATGAGCCAGAAAATCGCCAAGGCACTCGGCCTTAATAGCCTCAGTAAGCGGCTTGAGGGCGCTAGCACCGATGCGGTGGGAGACACCAAAGAAACCACCACCAAACTCAAAGCCCAACTCGCAGAGATAAAAACCAAGATTGCGCATATCGAAAAAGAGATCACCCATGTGTTCGAGGCGATGGGTAAGGCTGAGGATATCTTGCGCATTGGGCGTAACGTATGGGGGGCAATCTCAGTATTGGAATGGATGTTTCGTGATGCAAGTAAGCGCCGGGAAATTCTGGTGGGAACGCAGGTTGGGCGCGATGATAGCCTGCTTGAAATCAGCCAAGATGCAACTAAAGGCAGCGCAGATACCCTCTATTTCAGCACCATGACCTCGGTACGCGTGCAGGATATTGACCAGCGATTTAAGCAGGGATGGGGCGAAGTGTGTTGGCATCAATACGGTGAATTTTTGATGACGCTGCAGCGCCATTTGGATGCGCGTTTTAATATCAAAGACGTTAGCGTTGCAGGGCAGAATTTGCCGGGCGATATCCCCCAGCCAGTGATGCCAACGGGAAAAGCGCTTAAAGACTTGTTGGCTGCCATTGAAGCGCTGTTTGATTTCGGCGATAAACCGGCATCCAAGCCTGCTGCGGCGACCACTCCTAAAACGGTCACCTTCGTGTCAACGCCAGCTCCTTCGGCAGAGCCTACGAGCAACGCAAGCAAACAATCGCCCCTGCCTTGGGGAGCGGATGCCAACTTTGCCAAGGTGATGGGCGGCTACGCATTTCCTTTACACGTGGTGGGCTTTAACTGGATGCAGGGCTGTGCCGACGGTGCTCAACGGCTCACGACCCGCATTGCACAGATTATGGCGATGTACAAAACCTCAGATGACGGCGGCGAAGGTACGTGGATGACCAAAAAGCCAGTTGAAAAGGTGCTGATTATTTCGCACGGTGCTGGTGGGCAAATGGTGCGAGCGATGCTGGCAGATTTATCACCAGAGACGTCGGCAACTTCTTCATCAAACACAGGTAATAGCGGTAGTGGAGATAACTCATCGACCAACGATGATTATATGGGGGGCGTGGATCCCAAGAAAGACGCCGCAGTATCGAGTGCGAAAAATAGTGCTGGAGGCGGAGGTGTTGCTGGAATTTCAAAAGCGATACCTTCTTTTGATAAGACTCAGTTACTCAAAGCAGTGCATGTTGGACTGCCGATAAACGGTATGCCAGATATCTATTGCTGGTTCCGTGCGGGTATGCAAACGCCGGTATCGGTGGATTGGAGTAAGCCCGCTCAGGCAGCAAAAGATAAGGCGCTGGCTTATATCAGTAATCAGGTACTGGGTGCTAACGCAGCAGAAATCACCATGGTACTGAGCTACAGCCAAAGCGCGCTGGAAGCGTTGCCTAATAATAGCTATGAGAAAGGATGGATTTGCTATCAGCCGCCGTCCATTTCGTTGGTGGAAGGCGAAAAAGCGCCCGCTCCGGTAGAGATGGCTGTAGGGGAAGATGTATATGTTGAATATAAAAGCGATAAGCATTGGTATAAAACAATTAATGAAAACTTCTTGTGCAAGAAAAAAAAGTTACAACAAAGTAACTTATCTTTTGTACATAGCTATTTAGCTAAATCCTCGTCCTTTCATTCAAGTTTGGGATCAAGTGGTTTAGATAAAACTCAGCAACTGAGTGGTAAAAACAGCAAACCTATGTCGCGAGATAAAGCGGTTTGGCAGGCACAGAGCGTGACTCCAGCGGGAACACCGGATAGCTGGCAAAAGTTTGGTCAACGGGTAGCAAACACCTGCGGCTTGCTCAACGGCATTGACTTGGTATTAGGCACCCATTTGTTTAGCTCTTTGGCGGATAGCGGGCAGGGCACGCTGTATCTTACGGGGGCAACGGCGAGTTTCACCGTGTTGCCAACTGAGTTTGTATTGCAAAAAGGCAGCAGCGTCGGTGACGGTGAATTACCTCTGTCGGCGGCAAAAGGGGCTACGGAAGTCGAATGCAGCGAATATCACGACAGCCTGTATCAAGACGAAAAAATCCGTGCAGCCATATATAAAGAGCTGCAAACCGCCAGTTGGGCCTATAACGCAGAAATTAGCGCGCCTAAAAAATAAAAGGAATTAGCTATGCGGCATTTATCGTGGTTATTACTTGGCACTTTGGTGTTATCAACAACCGGCTGTGGGCCACATTCTCTTCGTAAGGATACTGCTATGAGCACTCAACTTCCCACGCAAAAACACTGCTTTGGCCGTTATGAGATTGAATTACCCAATTTTATGCACATGGATAGCGGCGCTTATTCCTTTGAAAATTTTGATATAGAAATTGTTACCGCAGTAAAAGCTGAACGTCCGACTATTGAAAAAGATTGGGTGAGTTTTATTAACGGAAAAATTGCGACCGATATTTCTAATTGGCCTGGAACTAAACTTACTTACCAAAATATGAAATCGAGCCCACGAGTAATGTTGGAGTATATGGATACATCCAAAGATCCCTCTATATCACTGGGTTCTATTTATATGTTTAAACCCTACTATCTGATGTCTTTTCCAGAAAGGAAAGAATGGATGCTTGCAACGGGGAGCCCGATAGAACTACCACGTCCACAGCCTTCGGATAAACTTGATATAGAAGTCAAGCGCCGGATGGATGCACAAATGCGTGATGTAGCGAAAATTGCTTACCACACCTACCCGCACTATGAGCAAGGTTATTGCCTTGACAACGAGTATCAATATTATCCGGGACGCCTTGAGGAACAGGACAGCTATGAGATTACGTGGCGCGGTATTACAGGCGGAAAATATACCTCGAGCTATATCACCATTGATATTCAAAGCCTTAATAAAGATGAACAATCAGTGTTAGAAGACCGCACTTCCAAAGGCAAATTACTCAGAACCTTCTTCCCGAGCACCACGGTGGTGGTTGGTGGGATTAAAGGGGAACTCTATACCAGCCACGATAAACTCAACCCGACAGGGCGTGAATTTCAATGGCTGCCTAGCGGCACCGAACTGGGTAATCGTCTCAAGCCGCTGATTATGATTGACGGTGAAATTGATACTCGTGATTTACCTCCTGAATACCGCGACAAAATCAGCGGCGAGGAACTGATTCTATGGATACTGGAAAGTATCAAAATGCGGGTGGGTGGTGATGAAGATATTCTGTCTCATCGATAAATAGATTACTTTAAGCTAACGCCATTATTTATATGCATGGCGTTAGCGACTCAAACGTATATTTTTCCTTAATAGCTATATGACTAATGTATTTGTCGTGTTGTAAATATAAAATTGTATCGAGCAGTCTTCTTATAAAATCCATACAAACCGCCAGTTGGGCCTATAACGCTGAAATTAGCGCGCCTAAAAATAAAAGGAATTAACGATGCGGCATTTATCGTGGTTATTCCTTGGCACGTTGGTGTTATCAACAACCGGCTGTGGGCCACATTCTCTTCGTAAGGATACTGCTATGAGTACTCAAATACCCACAAAGAAACACTGCTTTGGCCGTTATGAAATTGAGTTGCCTAACTTTATGTATATGAATAGTGGAAGTTATTCATTTGAAAACTTTAATATTGAAATTGTAAGGGCTGTTAGAGCCGATTATCCAACTATTGAAAAAGACTGGGTTAATTACATTAACGGAAAAATTGCAACAGATGCTGTTTCTAGAGCGGGGAGTAAAGTCGTTCATAAAAATATGGAAACGAACCCAAGGGTGATACTTGAATACTTTGATACATCAAAAGATGTCTCTACTCTGTTAAATGGTTTCTACATGTTTAGCCCTTTCTATTTAAAAAAACTTCCTGAACGTAATGAGTGGATATTAGCTACAGGAGCATCTATTGAAATATCACGCCCACTGCCTTCAGATAAACTCGATGCAGAAGTGAAGCGTAGGATGGATGCACAAATACGTGATATACAGAAAATAGCCTACCATGCCTATCCTCACTATGAACAAGGCTACTGTCTTGATAATGAATATCAATATTATCTAGGGCGCTTAGAAAAAAGAGATAGCTACGGAATTACATGGAGCGGTACGACGGGAAGTAAAGATACTTCTAGCTATATAACTATTGATGTACGGAGCTTAAATAAAGATGAACAGGAGTTTTTGGATAGCCGCACTTCCAAAGGCAAATTACTCAGAACCTTCTTCCCGAGCACCACGGTGGTGGTTGGTGGGATTAAAGGGGAACTTTATACCAGCCACGATAAACTCAACCCGACAGGGCGTGAGTTTCAGTGGCTGCCAAGCGGCACCGAACTGGGTAATCGTCTCAAGCCGCTGATTATGATTGACGGTGAAATTGATACTCGTGATTTACCTCCTGAATACCGCGACAAAATCAGCGGCGAGGAGCTGATCCTGTGGATATTAGAAAGTATCAAAATGCGGGTGGGGGGTGACGAAGATATTCTGTCGCATCGGTAATGATGAGTTAAGTAAAAAGCTGAGTAAAAAATAAACGCCGTGTGATTCAACGTATGGCATTTATCTTGCTTGAAATAAAGGCTTCATTTTTTATGAGGCCTTTATGTTTGTTACATGGATACAACCGCAGCAATGATCGACAGCGCTGTAGAGTCTGTGTTTATCACATAACCCACTAAACTCTAATCTTTAACGGTGAACATTACTATGAGCGGTTACAATGAGGTCTTAGCAAGAAACACGCAGAGTGCACCAAGCGATATTGGACTCTATTCACAAACTGTCGCATTTTCTCATTATAATAATTTTTCAGTTCAGTTACCGATTGATCCAAAATCAGGTGAATTGGTCGCTGGTGGTATAAATGAGCAGGCCGAGCAGTGCTTTAAAAATATTAAATCCGTTGTAGAAAGCATCAAACATGTGATGAGTGATGTGGTTCGCATCACGATATTCGTTACAAATATCAAAGATGCTGACGCTGTAAGTGTAATTTATAAATCATTCTTCCCAACCTATGTACCCGCGCTAACGGTCGTTGCCGTTGATGCTTTGCCAATGGGAGCGCTAGTGCAAATTGAAGTGCTACTCTCAAACGGTGAAGGAACAATTCCAAATGCACCACAATCTGGTGATCTTATAAAACTTATAAATAACACGGTAAATGCGCCAATCTGTTCCCTGTCTTCACAAACTGTCGCTTTTTCTCATTATAATAATCTTTCAGCCCAATTACCTATTAATCCGATAACTGGCAGAGTCGTGGAAGGGGGGATAAAAGAGCAAACTAAGCAGTGTTTAAAAAATATTAAGGCCATTGTCGACAGTATTGACGTGCCCTTTGATGACATTGTGAAGATAAGTGTTTTTCTAACCAACCTTGCGGATCTTGAAGCCGTCAACGAAGTTTACGCCACATTTTTCCCTGATTCAGCGATTGCCCGAACCATCGCTTATGTTCCTGCACGGACAGTGATTATTGCATCAGGCTTGCCAATGGGGGCTTTGGTACAAATAGAAGCCGTGGTGTCACACGGTGATGGTACACCGCCGCAGGCCGTTGAAGACAGACATGGGCTCATTATAGAACCGCACAATACGGATAATGCGCCAAAATGTTCTCTATCTACACAGACTGTCGCTTTTTCTCATTACAATCATTTGTCAGCCCAGTTACCTATCGAACCTAAATCCGGTAAATTGGTGGCTGGTGGGGTAAAGGAACAGGCTGAGCAGTGCCTTAAAAATATTAAGGCAATTATAGAGAGCATCGAACACAGCATGAGGGATGTGGTTAAAGTTAATATCGCCCTTAAAAATATCGCAGATATTTCCGCAGTAGACAGCGTTTACGCAACATTCTTCCCTGGCGGTATTCCTGCTCGAAGAATTATTGGCGTGGCTGATTTGCCTAAAGATGCGCTAATCCAGATAGAAGTTGTGGTAGCCAATGAGGAAGGTACCCCTCCGAAGGCATAATACCTTGCCTCGCTGTTTCTGCACGGGCTACCTTTACTCATCTGAATAGATGGTTTTAATTAAGTGGTTCGGAATGCAGTCTCTTAATACCTTATTTCAATGAAGCCTCGCTCTGTAAAGGGCGAGCGCATGCTGTATTCAAAAGGCAAAATTCTTTGGTCATGTAATTCCATCTATCGATGGAAGGATGTTTTTTATCTCCGTTATAGAAAAAACTTAGTGCACGGATTTTATGGATGATTAATCTGATTATTTGGCCTTTCCCAATTAAAATTTCCAGAACGGAAGCTTTTTTCTAGTTTATGAATGGTGCGATTTATATCTGCTTACATTCGTTTTGATGATTGGCAACAAATTTCTCAGAGAGACAGATAGCATGGAGATAGAAAAAGACGCACTACTCTTTTTCTTTTAAGGAACATCTCTTTTAACTCAGTTCGGTTTATTTATAAGGATATTGCAATGCCTACTCCATGTTATATCGCCATCCAAGGTAAAACTCAGGGAAATATTACGTCTGGCGCATTCACTTCTGATTCTGTGGGTAATATTTACGTTCAGGGCCATGAAGACCAAATGTTGGTGCAGGAATTTGAACATATTGTGACTGTACCAACCGATCCGCAATCAGGTCAGCCTTCTGGTCAACGTGTTCATAAGCCATTTCGTTTCACCGTTGCGTTGAACAAAGCCGTGCCTTTGTTATATAACGCATTAGCTTCAGGTGAGATGTTGCCGAAAGTTGAGCTGAAATGGTATCGCACCTCCATTGAAGGGAAACAAGAGCACTTCTTCTCAACCATTCTGGATGATGCCACTATCGTTGATATTGATTGCCATATGCCACATTGCCAAGATGCCGTTAAAGCTGAATTCACTCAGCTAGTCAAAGTGTCTTTGGCATACCGTAAAATTACTTGGGAACATACCGTTTCCGGTACTTCTGGTGCCGATGACTGGCGTGCACCAAGCGAGTCTTAATATTGGCTTAGCTTGTGTGGTAAGCATAAAAAATCAAAGCTACCGAAAGGTAGCTTTGTTATTGGTAGCTTTGTTATTTGGAAAGAAGTTTAATCTTGTAACCAGCGCGAGATCTGGCTAACGATGCCTGCTGAATCTAACTCAATTTCATGCAAGGCTTCAGCCTGAGTCCCCTGTGGGATAAATTTATCCGGTAAACCAAGGTTTAGTACAGGAACGAGCTTACGTTTCGCCATCAGCAGCTCATTCACGCCGCTGCCAGCACCGCCCATAATCGCGTTTTCCTCTAGCGTCACCAGTACGTCGTGCGTGGCGGCCAGTTCCAACACCAATGCTTCATCGAGTGGTTTAACAAAGCGCATGTCAGCAACGGTGGCATTTAACTGTTCGGCGGCGACTAATGCATCTGGCATCAGCGTGCCGAAGTTTAATATGGCGATCTTCTCGCCCTGACGACGAACAATGCCTTTGCCAATCGGCAGACAGGCTAAAGGCTCTAACGTAGCGCCGGTGCCTGAGCCGCGTGGGTAGCGTACCGCCGTTGGGCCATCCTGATATTGATGTCCGGTATGCAGCATTTGGCGGCATTCGTTTTCATCACTTGGCGTCATGATGACCATGTTGGGGATGCAGCGCAGGAATGAGATATCAAAGGCACCCTGATGCGTTTGCCCGTCGGCACCTACGATGCCGCTGCGATCGATAGCAAACATTACCGGCAGTTTTTGCAGCGCCACATCGTGAATGACTTGGTCATAGGCACGCTGTAGGAACGTGGAGTAAATGGCGACAACCGGTTTATAGCCACCGATGGCTAAGCCAGCGGCGAATGTCACGGCGTGCTGCTCGGCAATCGCAACGTCAAAATATTGCTGCGGGTATTCTTTCGAGAATCGCACCATGCCAGACCCTTCACGCATAGCTGGCGTGACCGCCATCAATTTGCTGTCATCAAGCGCCGTTTCACACAGCCAATCGCCAAAGATTTTGGAATAGGTTGGTAAACCACCGGCGTTTTTGGGCAAAGTGCCGCTCGCTGGATCAAATTTAGGTACTGCGTGCCAGCTGATCGGATCTTTTTCGGCAGGGGCATAGCCTTTGCCTTTTTTGGTCATAATATGCAGTAGCTGTGGGCCTTTTAAATCACGCATATTTTTTAGCGTGGCGGCCAAGCCTTGTACATCATGCCCATCAACGGGGCCAATGTAGTTGAAACCGAGCTCTTCGAATAAGGTTCCAGGAACAACCATGCCTTTAAGGTGTTCTTCGGTACGTTTAACCAGCTCTTTAATGGGTGGCAAGCCGGAGAGTACCTTTTTCCCGCCTTCACGCAGGCTGGAATAGAGTTTGCCGGAAAGCAATTGGGCCAGATGATTATTCAACGCGCCCACGTTCTCGGAGATCGACATTTCGTTATCATTCAGAATAACGAGCATGTCTGCCTTGATATCACCTGCGTGGTTCATGGCTTCAAAAGCCATACCCGCTGTGATAGCTCCATCGCCAATAACACAAACCGTACGACGGTTTTTGCCTTCACGCTCGGCGGCAACGGCCATCCCCAATCCAGCACTGATGGATGTCGAAGAGTGGCCTACGCTGAGCACGTCGTACTCGCTTTCATCGCGCCATGGGAATGGATGCAAACCGCCTTTTTGGCGGATGGTTGCAATGCGATCGCGGCGCCCGGTCAGGATCTTATGCGGATATGCCTGATGGCCGACATCCCAAACCAGTGAATCAAATGGGGTGTTGTAGATATAGTGCAGCGCGACCGTGAGTTCTACGGTTCCTAGCCCTGAGGCAAAGTGTCCGCTAGAGCGGCTAACGCTATTGAGCAGATACTGACGAAGTTCGTCGCACAGCTTTGGCAGGCTTTCTTTCGGCAGTAGGCGAAGATCGTTAGGGTCTTCAACCAGTGCGAGTGTCGGGTATTTGGCGATATCAAAACTCATTAGCGGCTCATGTCTGAATTACATTTTTCAATATATACCCGGCATACTTCGAGCTGCAGATGCGCTGTCTAAGGTGTTGGCCTGACTGCAACTCGGACTACTTAGGGTATAGACTCCGACCCATCGGCGTTTTAACGTGCACGAAGGGCGGTTTCTATTTTTATTGGTTTAATTATCGCGCTCAATGATGAAACTGGCTAAGGATTTTAATGCCAGAGTATCAATGCTGTGGTGTTGCTCAAGCTCTTCAAGAACATGTATTGCATCTTTGTACAGATCGAGCGCTTTATTTTGGGCCTGTTCGAGGCCGAGCAATGCAGGGTAAGTACTTTTCTCTAATTCTTGATCTGAACCCTGAGGTTTACCCGTTTTAGCGCTGTCGCCGAT
>Ga0308165_1003407_pt1 | contig 17098 bp, 14 predicted proteins | sample PhyWR2_FD_201032 | JGI IMG/M metagenome (GOLD analysis project Ga0308165, IMG submission 201032) | Phyllosphere microbial communities from UC Gill Tract Community Farm, Albany, California, United States - DLSLW.R2 | ecosystem: Host-associated > Plants > Phyllosphere > Unclassified | place: USA...
CGGTATGCGGTTTTCCGCGATGGTTGTGCGGTCGGGCACGGATTATTGTCAGAGATGAACGAGCGCGAAATCGTCCGGCTGATGGTTGGACGTTCGGTGGAAAAGGCTTTTCCCAAGCAGGATGTTGCGCTTGGCGACACGGTGCTGAAGGTTGCGAACTATTCTCATCCGACCGAGTTCCGTGACATATCCTTTGAGCTGCGGCGCGGTGAAATCCTTGGTGTCTATGGTCTGGTGGGCGCGGGTCGTTCCGAGTTCGCGCAATCGCTGTTTGGCATGACGACGCCTTCATCCGGCCAGATTGTGCTGGAAGGCAAGGAAATCAAAATCCGCCGCTCGGGCGATGCAATTGCTCAAGGCGTTGTCTATGTGCCGGAAGAACGCGGCCGGCACGGTGCAGTTTTGCAAATGCCGATTTTCCAGAACATCTCCCTGCCCTCGCTTAAGCGTACATCACGCGATGGCTTCCTGCGCGTTGCAGAGGAATTCAAGCTGGCGCGAAAATATGCTGAGCGTTTTGATCTGCGCGCTGCTGCACTTTCGGTTCCTGTGGGAACGCTTTCCGGCGGCAATCAGCAGAAGGTGGTTATCGGGAAATGGCTCGCGACCCATCCAAAGGTCATCATTCTAGATGAGCCGACCAAAGGCATTGATATTGGTTCGAAAGCCGCAGTCCATGAATTTATCAGCGAATTAGCTGCGGAAGGACTGAGCATCATTATGATCTCGTCCGAACTACCCGAAATTATCGGTATGTCGGATCGCGTCATGGTGATGCGCGAAGGGCTGGTGGAAGGCATTTTTGATCGTGCCGACCTTGATGCCGAAGTTCTGGTGCGTGCCGCCACCGGAAATAGCGGTGAGAATGCGGGGTAGAATATGAAAAAGCTTCTTAAACAACGCGAACTCCTGCTTCTCGTCATCATCGCAATTATGATCGGGTTGTTCTCGATGCGCGCACCGGGTTTCAGCTCGCCCCGCAACCTCGCAAATATTTTCAACGACACGTCCATCCTGATTATTCTGGCCCTTGGACAGATGTCGGTGATCCTGACAAAGTCCATCGATCTATCGGTTGCAGCCAATCTGGCATTTACCGGCATGGCGGTGGCGATGCTCAATGCCGCCTTCCCCGAAATACCACTGGTCGTGTTAATTGTTGCTGCCGTGATCATTGGCGCCATACTCGGCGCAATCAATGGCATTCTGGTTTGGAAGCTGGATATTCCAGCTATTGTGGTCACACTGGGCACACTGACCATCTATCGCGGCATGGCCTTTGTTCTATCAGGTGGTAGCTGGGTCAATGCTCATCAGATGACCTGGCCGTTTCTCAATACGCCGCGCACGGTGTTTCTGGGACTTCCGCTTCTTGGCTGGACGGCGTTGCTCATCATCGGCCTCATCTATGTGTTGCTCACTCGCAGCTTCTTTGGCCGAGCACTTTATGCATCAGGTGGCAATCCGACGGCTGCGGTCTATGCCGGTATCGATGTCGGCCGCACGCGCTTCTTCGCCTTTGTGCTATCCGGCTCATTGGCAGGATTGTGTGGTTATCTCTGGGTTTCGCGCTATGCAGTCGCCTATGTCGATATCGCCAACGGATTTGAACTCGATAGCGTCGCGGCCTGCGTGATCGGCGGGATTTCAATCATCGGCGGCATTGGCACGGCCTTTGGCGCAGTGCTGGGTGCGCTGTTTCTCGGCGTTATCAAAAACGCCCTGCCCGTCATCAACATCTCACCCTTCTGGCAAATGGCGATTTCCGGCGCAGTTATCATCGCAGCCGTGATCTTCAATGCCCGACAGGAGAAACGCGGCGGGCGTATCATTCTGCGCGACAAGGCCGCAAAGACTTATGAGGAGCCAGCAGCGTGAGCGAGATAACGGAACGCCGTCATATTCCGGATCGGCTGGGAACGTCCTACACGCGGCTGTTTGCCAGTTGGGAAATGTTGTTGCTTGGCGTAGCGATTGCGATTTTTATCGCCAATTCCTTTGCCTCGCCATATTTCCTCAATGCCTGGAACCTTTCAGACGCAACGTTCAATTTCACCGAAAAAGCGCTCATTGCCTTTGCAATGACGTTGCTCATCATCTCCGGTGAGATCGACCTGTCGGTCGCTGCGATCATTGCTTTAGCATCGACCGCCATGGGGGCTGCGGCTCAAATGGGTGTCGGCACGCCCGGTCTCGTGTTGATCGGTATTGGTACAGGGCTGTTTTGCGGTGCAATCAATGGCGGGCTCGTAGCAGGAATGAAACTTCCTTCCATTGTCGTCACCATCGGTACGATGAGCCTGTTTCGTGGCATTTCCTATATTGTACTCGGTGACAAAGCCTATGGCGGTTATCCGGAAAGCTTCGCGTATTTTGGCCAAGGCTATCTCGTGTGGGTTTTCTCGTTCGAGTTTGTGCTGTTCATCGCTTTTGCGCTGATCTTTGGCGTTCTGCTTCACGCGACCAGTTTTGGCCGCCGTATTTACGCTATCGGCAACAATGAATTTGCCGCGCGCTTCTCGGGCATTCCGGTTGAGCGCATGAAATTTACCCTGTTCATGCTGACAGGCCTGATGAGCGGGATTGCAGCGGTCTGCCTCACCTCGCGCCTCGGTTCCACCCGTCCATCGATTGCTCAGGGCTGGGAACTTGAAGTCATCACCATGGTTGTTCTTGGTGGTGTGTCGATCCTTGGCGGCGCAGGCAGCATCATCGGCGTGGTAATCGCAGCTTTTGTGATGGGGCTTGTGACCTTCGGCCTTGGTCTTCTCAATGTGCCAGGCATCGTTATGTCGATCTTCATTGGGCTTTTGCTGATCATCACCATTTCGCTGCCGATCCTTGGCCGCAAGTTCAAAGCAAGGCGTAAAACATGACAACCGAGCGCTATGCTTTTCGCATGAAACTTCATGCCGGTCAGGAAGCCGAATATCGACGTCGTCATGATGAAATCTGGCCGAAACTGGTCTATCTGCTGCATGACGCCGGTGTGTCTGATTATTCGATCTGGCTGGATGAAGAAACGTATCTTCTTTTTGGCACGCTTACCCGCACGAAAGCGCACGGCATGGCTTCGCTGTCCGATCATCCCATCATGAAAAAATGGTGGGCGCATATGTCCGACATTATGGAAACAAACGCCGATAATTCCCCGGTTTCAGCTGACCTCAAACCAGTCTTTCATATGCCATGAAACGCATTGCCATTCTCGATATAGGCAAAACGAACGTAAAAGCTGTGCTGCTTGATGCAAACACTGGGAGCGAAATTGCCGTTCATCGCATACCAAACAAAGTTTTGCGGGATGGGCCTTATCCGCATTATGACATCGAAGGGCTCTGGCAGTTTTTTCTGAAAAGCCTCACTGATTTTGCACAAAATCCCGGATTTGACGCTATATCCATCACGACCCACGGCGCCTGTGCGGCTTTGCTGGATGATACGGGTAAGCTTGCAATGCCGGTGCTCGATTATGAGCATGAATATACATCGGAAATCCGGGCTGCTTACGCTCAAATTAAGCCACCTTTTGCGGAAACCTTTTCACCATCGTTGGGCGTGGGGCTAAATCTCGGCGCACAGCTCCATTATTTGAAAACCGTATTTCCGGAAGAGTTTGCAAAGGTAGGTCTCATCCTCACCTACCCGCAATATTGGGCGTATCGGCTGACGGGCGTGCCATCGGTCGAAGCAACATCACTTGGCTGCCATACGGACCTCTGGATTCCGAAAACTGGCACCTATTCGTCGATGGTTGAAAGCCTCGGGATTGAAGGCAAGTTTCCGCCATTGCGTTCGGCATTCGATGCGCTCGGACCGCTGGATTCGGATATTGCGCATGAAATCGGCTTATCTGCTCCGGTGCCAGTTTATTGCGGAATTCATGATTCCAATGCGTCGCTGCTGGCTCACCTTTTGGACAGAGACCCGCCCTTTTCCGTCGTGTCGACTGGTACATGGGTGGTGTGCTTTGCCGTTGGTGGTAATCTCGCAGGTCTTGACCCTACGCGCGATACACTGGCGAATGTCGATGCTTATGGGCGGGCGGTCCCTTCTGCGCGCTATATGGGCGGGCGCGAGTTCGATATCATGACCAATGGCCTTGCGTCACCAGCTCCCGACGAACTGGAGAACGTTCTCAACGCTGTTCTTGATAAAACTTTGATGGCACTGCCCTCTGCAGTTCGGGGATGTGGACCATATCCAGACAGTATACAGCAATGGGTCAATGCAGAGTGTTCGAGTAAAGCCGAAAAATATGTCGCCGCATGCCTTTACGCCGCATTGATGACAAATGCCTGTCTTGAACTTTTAAATGCTGATGGACCCATTATCGTCGAGGGACCGTTCGCATTGAATAGCGTATTTCTTGATGCCCTTTCCGGCTTTGCCGGGCGCAACGTTATTGCTGTTTCAGGTACGACAGGCACTGCTTTAGGCGCAGGATTACTAGCGGGAGCAGCAAAGCCAAACGTGAAAGAACATACCTATTCTTCAAATCAAGAAATATATATTACTTATAAAAAACAATGGATTGAATATATAAGTTAAATATTCAATTTATAAAAGAAGCCCGAGCCTCAGCAATGAAGCCCGGGCTTATGATTTTTAGGTCAGCGCCTTATCACGCGTTTCAACATTGATGAAAAACGCAATCACGCCTGCCAACGCCAGAAGCCCCGCAAACATCGCAACAGCTATAATGAAACTTTGGCTGATAACGAGAGCGAGCGCTGACGGTGCCAACAATCCACCGAGGCGTGCCATTGCCCCCGCAGCGCCCATTCCGCTTGCGCGCAAGGCTGTTGGGAACAATTCAGGTGTGAGAGCATAAAGTGCGCCCCATGTGCCAAGCAAAGAAAAGCTCATGATGAGGATCGAAGCACCAACGAGAACCGAGTTTCCCGCAACGGTGAACAGCACACAGGAAGCCGCACTAATGAACAAGAAGGTGATGAGTGTCTTGCGACGCCCCCAAGCCTCCACGCCATAAGCGGCGAGTGCATATCCCGGCAACTGTGCCAAAGCGACGATAACCAAGAAGCCATAGCCACGCACGAAGCCAAAGCCATCGCCTGCCAGCTTGGCTGGTATCCATGTGAAGATGCCATAATAGGACACAGACACGAGGAACCAGATCGCAAGCGTTGTCAGCGTGCGCTGACGCAGGTTTGGCGATAGCAGCTTTTCGTTGGTCACAAGAAGTGGCGCTTCAAGTGTCGCTTTCGGAGGCAGTTCCTGTTTGCCATTCTTGCGCAGAACGCGGTTCATGACTGCCTTGGCTTCTTTTTCCTGCCCTGATTTGAGCAGGTGCATCGGCGATTCTGGCACCCAGAAACGCAGCCAGATACCAATCAGAGCAGGAGCAGCGGTGACCACGAAGATATAACGCCATGCATCAGCAACACCCGCAAGGCTCGCAGCCCATGCAGCCAAGGCGATAATGACTGTCCCGACTGCCCAGAAGCCTTCCAGCATCACCAGCCAGCGACCACGATTTTTGGAAGGGAGAAATTCGGCCATCATTGCATAGTCGACCGGCAATGTACCGCCGACGGCAATACCTGTGAGAAAGCGAAGGCCGAGCAGAATTGCGAAATTAGGCGAGAAAGCCGAAAGCAAACCGAAAACCGCGTCACAACTCACCGTGATGAGCAACACGCGACGGCGGCCATATTTGTCTGCCAGTCTGCCGAAAGCTGCGGCACCAATCAGCATACCCAAGAAGAAGAGTGTACCCGTCTGCAGAGCTTGCGGGACAGTGAGGCCGAATGTCAGGGCGATCGATGCCGCGGTGAAGCCAACAGCCAGAACCTGCATAGCATCCGCGGCCCAGACCAAGCCGAATACGCCGAGAAGATTGCGCTGGAAGGGGCCGGTTCCGGCCTGATCCAGCGTTTGTTCGATAGTAATTTTCATGCCGCGTAGATCCCCTTTTTCGGCCGAAACTTCTTAACGTCGCATTTGCTGCGCCTCTAATAGGCAGGTGTCAACACAGGAAAACCAAACCGGTCAATGCTTTTGCTTAAATTGAGCATAAGTAGCTATCGTTGTGGTTTTTTCGTCACGCTTGGGAGTGGTTTCCTCGCAGTTGAAAAGCGTTTATGACCATTGGCATTGAACAAAGAGGGATCATATGAGTCTGACGGCGCGGGATTTTGGTATTGTTTGCGGCAAGATGCCCACTGGTGAGCAAAATGCGATCACCGATGTTCCAGGCGTGCTTGTTGGGCACCACACTTTACGCGACGGCGATATAAATACTGGCGTCACGGCGATCCTGCCGCATTCAGGCAATCTTTATCGCCAGAAAGTTCTTGGTGCGGCTGATGTTATCAATGGCTTTGGCAAAAGCATTGGCCTGATGCAGGTTGAGGAATTGGGGAATGTCGAAACCCCTATCCTGCTCACCAATACTTTTGGCGTCGGTACCTGCGCTAATGCGCTTATTCGCGAGGCGATTAAGGCCAATCCGGATATTGGCCGCACGACTGCCACTGTCAATCCTGTCGTGCTTGAATGCAATGATGGACCGTTCAACGACATTCAGGCCATGGCTATAACAGAGGAGCATGCACGTCTCACTTTGCAAAACGCCAGCAGCAGCTTTGCGCAGGGCAATTTCGGGGCCGGAACTGGAATGACATGCTTCGGTTTTAAAGGTGGTATTGGCAGTTCTTCTCGTCGATTTACCCTTGATGGAGCCGATTATCATCTTGGCATCCTGACGCTCACCAATTTTGGTCGTACTGGCGATATCGTTCTGCCGGACGGTCGCAGGCCGTCGCCCAAAGCCTTAGCCCAACCCGAGCGAGGTTCAGTCATCGTTATACTTGCAACAGATGTTCCGCTTGAACATCGTCAGCTAAAACGCATTGCCAAACGCTGTGGCGCTGGACTGGCAAGGCTTGGTGCTTTCTGGGGCAATGGCAGCGGCGATATCGCGCTTGGGTTTTCAACAGCGGTCACGTTGGATCATGATGAGCCGCACGATCTTGTGGCGATGCAGTGTTTGAATGAGAATCGGATTGATATTCTATTTCGCGCAGCAGCCGAGGCCACACAGGAAGCCGTTTTGAATTCTATGTGCGCTGCAGAAACCTTTGTTGGTCGCGGGGGAAACCGCCGCATGTCCTTGTCTGACTGGTTGAGACAAGCTGAGTCTCAGTGAGTCTCCAAATGACCTTTATCTAAATAAGTGCTGCGCCTGTTCACCATAACAGCTTAACCGCACCAGCGTTATATTTTAGATTAGAAAAATACCTTAATATTATGATTCATAATGATATTTAAGATAGATAAACGCTATTATAGTTTAAGCCGCGATATATCACACTGAAGAAATTTGTCGTTTTTGAGCGAATTATGAAGGGGGTTGTTAACCTTCATTTTTTATTACTAGGGCTCATTCGGGCGACATATCTATGGTTCAGGTATCATGCGTAATTTAAGAGAAAATCTTCCCCATACTGATGGCAATCGTGCAGAGTCTGCTCAGGAGCAGAAGCCGCAGCGCGACCCTTTGGGAGCGCATTCACCAGACTCCGACGGCGCATGGAAATCATATTTTTCGCTGGGTGCGAATGTTCGTTTTACACGGACCCCAGAGATTGATCTGGTTCGTCGTCGCGGTGAAGATTTGCCGGACATTAATGGACGTGCGAAGCCCGCTGAAGTGGATGCGGCTCCGGTCGAGATAGCAAAGGTTGCCGAAGCTCAGCCAATGGCGGTGGCAGCCCTTCAGCAGTCCGTCTCACAGAACTTGGTCCGCACGCCCATCGCACCCGTGCCGCCTGTTCTTCATGCCGCTCCTGTTGTGCAACCGATAGAAATTGCTCCTGTGCAGGTTGTACCAGTGACCGCAGTCGCACCGACATCTGATGTTTCCGCAGCCATTTCGGCTTTCGCCCATCTGTCTGACTTTGCTTTCTGGGAAAGCTTCGAGTTTGATTCAACACCTGTGCAGCCTACGGTTGTTGTTGCAGAAATTGCAGAACCTAAGCGCCCTGCTCCAAGCGTTGAATCGATCATCGCGCAGTTCCGTACTGTTGAATGGAATAAGGCTAAGCCTCAGCCTCAGGAAGCACCGGCTGCTGTCGTAGAAGAGCCTGCTCCGGTTGCTGAAGTCGTTCAGCCTGTCGAGCTTGCTCCTGCACCACAGCCAGTTGTGGTAACAGTCGCAGAAGCAAAAATTGAAGCACCTGTTGTAGTGGCAGCGCCCCAGCCGACTGTTGAAGTCGTCGCTGACACACACATCAAAGTCGCGGAAGTTGCTAGTACTGTTCCTGAAGCAGACCAGCATGTCGTTGAGGAAGTTTCTGCGCCTGTTGCGGAAGCCCCGAAAGTTGCGGCCCCTGCCAAAACTGCTCCTTCAATCGCTCTTTATCAGCCACAGCCCCTCCCCCGGACCGAGGCTGTCGTTATGCATGGCGACTACGAATTTCCGCCGCGTGATCTGTTGCAAGAACCGCCTTCGCTTGATGGCAATCTCATCACGCAGGAAATGCTTGAGCGCAGCGCTGGCCTCCTCGAAAGCGTTCTGGAAGACTTTGGCGTACGCGGAGAAATCATCCATGTTCGCCCCGGCCCTGTCGTCACGCTCTATGAATTTGAACCGGCACCCGGCGTAAAGTCTTCGCGTGTGATTGGTTTGTCTGACGACATTGCACGTTCAATGTCAGCATTGTCCGCACGTGTTGCGGTTATTCCTGGTCGTAACGTCATTGGTATCGAATTGCCAAACGCTAGTCGCGAAACTGTCTATCTGCGCGAAATGATTGACTCCCGTACGTTCGAATCCTCGAACTATCGTTTGCCGCTTTGCCTTGGCAAAGGCATCGGTGGGGAACCAATCATCGCAGAACTTGCAAAGATGCCTCACCTGCTCGTAGCGGGCACCACCGGCTCCGGTAAGTCAGTTGCAATCAACACAATGATCCTGTCGCTGCTCTACCGCTTCAAGCCGGAAGAATGCCGCCTGATCATGGTCGATCCGAAGATGCTGGAACTCTCCATTTATGATGGTATTCCGCACCTGCTGACGCCGGTTGTTACAGATCCGAAGAAGGCCGTTGTCGCTCTTAAATGGGCCGTGCGCGAAATGGAAGACCGCTATCGCAAGATGGCACGTCTGGGCGTCCGCAATATCGAAGGCTTTAATCAGCGTGCAGCATCTGCCAAGGGCAAGGGCGAAACCGTGATGTGCACGGTGCAGTCAGGCTTCGACAAGGAAACGGGCGAAGCAACCTATGTGCAGGAAGAGCTCGATCTGACGCCAATGCCATACATCGTCGTCATCATCGACGAAATGGCTGACCTGATGATGGTAGCGGGCAAGGACATCGAAGGTGCTGTCCAGCGTCTTGCCCAGATGGCTCGTGCTGCTGGTATCCACCTCATCATGGCGACGCAGCGCCCTTCGGTTGACGTTATCACCGGTACGATCAAAGCCAACTTCCCGACCCGTATTTCGTTCCAGGTTACGTCGAAGATCGACAGCCGCACCATTCTTGGTGAAATGGGTGCTGAACAGCTTCTCGGTCAGGGTGACATGCTGCATATGGCCGGTGGTGGCCGTATCGTTCGCGTCCATGGACCATTCGTGTCGGATGAAGAAGTTGAAAAGGTCGTCAATCATCTGAAGGAACAGGGCCGTCCTGATTATCTGGCGACTGTCACCGAAGACGAAGAAGACGAGGACACAGCGCAAGATACGGCAGTTTTTGATGCATCAGCAATGGGTTCAGAAGACAGCGACGATGTCTATGAGCAGGCAGTAAAAGTTGTTTTGCGCGATAAGAAGTGCTCCACCTCTTACATCCAGCGTCGCCTCGGCATCGGTTATAACCGTGCAGCCTCGCTTGTTGAGCGTATGGAGCAGGAAGGTCTCGTCGGTGCGGCTAATCATGTTGGAAAGCGTGAAATTCTAACCGGTAATCGCGACTAACTTACAAATTTACGAGCTATAAATTGCCGGGTTGTGAAAGCGACCCGGCTTTTTCATATGCATATGTAAGGGCTTACGCAGGGTTGCATTTGGTGCTTGTCAAGTTCCCCAATAAGGTTAATAATCTGTTCATTCGCACATTCTTGACTACCGGACGGAGTAGCCTTTGAGGCTTCTGCCGTACCCAAAAACAGGGAGAATGATCGATGAGAAGCATTACTATCGGACCAAGTGCAAAGCACACGCCCGTAACGACGCAGATGCTCCAGAATGCCCAAACGCAGATGCAGAAGCCTTCTGAAGATAAGACCCAGGTTTGCAATGTTCTTCGCCTTTCAAAAGGCGGCTACTCGCATCGCAGACGCAAAGTTCAAAAAAGTGCATAAAAATTTTGGATAATTTAAAGCGCCGCATCCGGTCAGAGGGATGTCGGCGCTATTTCTTATAGCGCAATCTCGTTCTTTTGCCTTGGTCGCCCTTTATCGCAAAGCGCATTTGGAGTATTTCAAGCGGCAATCCTCCCCCATTGCCTAGGAATAACTTATGACAACGCCCATGCAAGCCAATCCTATACCGCAAAAGAAGAAATCTCGTTTCTTCCTTGGCTTCATGGCTGTTCTTGGGGCGATATTTTTCGCATTGTTTTTGAGCCTTGGCATCTGGCAAGTGGAGCGCCTGCAATGGAAGCTCGACCTGATTGCCCGCGTTGATGCACGTGTTCATGCAGAGCCGGTAGCTGCTCCGGGCAAAGATGATTGGGCCAATGTCAATCAGGCCGATGATGAGTATCGGCATGTTACGCTGACCGGTTCTTACCTCAATGATAAGGAAGTGCTGGTTCGTGCGTTGACCGAACGTGGCTCGGGTTTTTGGGTGCTGACGCCTTTGCGTTCAAACGACGATACACTGACCTTCATCAATCGTGGTTTCATTCCCGATGCTAAGCGCGATCCGTTTTTACGTACGGAAACGCAAATCGCGGGCGAGACGACTGTAACTGGCCTTCTGCGTTTGCCCGAGCCTGATGGCTTCTTTCTGCGTCCTAACGACCCTGCCCGCAATCAGTGGAACTCCCGCGATGTCAAAGCCTTCGCCGAAAAAGAAGGTTTGGGGACAGTCGCGCCCTATTTCATTGATGCGGACGCTAAATCCAATCCGGGCAATGTGCCTATCGGCGGTCTGACGGTTGTTACCTTCCGCAACAACCATCTTTCTTATGCAATCACATGGTTTGCGCTTGCAGCCATGATTGCTGGTGCTGCCGTTTTTGTGTGGCGGCACGAAAAAAAGTCAAAAGACTAAGCATGCAGCGCGTGGCCGAGTGCTTTCATGCTGGCCTCGGCAAAGCCTTCTCCTAGCGTTGGATGAGCGTGGATGGTTCCCGCTATATCCTCAAGGCGGGTGCCTGTTTCAACAGCAAGCGCAAAGGCAGATGAAAGCTCGGAAATCGCGACACCAATGGCCTGAATGCCAAGTATCAGATGATTATCAGCGCGCGCGACAACCCGGATAAAGCCATCCTCACGCTCAATAGTCATCGCACGCCCATTGGCCTGAAACGGAAAAATGCCGGTCTGGATATTATGACCTGCCTTGCGCGCTTCATCAGGAGATAAGCCGACGGTGACGATCTCAGGATCAGTAAAGCAGACTGCCGGGATGCAGCGCTTATCCCAAGCTTGTTTGCCGCCTGCGATGATTTCAGCAACCATTTCGCCCTGCGCCATAGCGCGATGTGCAAGCATAGGTTCGCCTGTCACGTCGCCAATAGCATAAATCCCGCGCATTGATGTGCGGCATCTATCATCGATGCGGATAAAGCGACCGTCCATATCGAGCCGGATTTCGCTCAAACCCCAGCCATCAGTTTGCGGCTTTCGCCCAACAGTGACAAGAACTTTGTCAGCGGAGATCGAATGCATCTTTCCATCAGTCAGCACGACATCCAACGCGTTTCCATCAGCGGATAAGCCTTTGGCAGACGTGTTCGTCAACACTTCAACGCCGAGTGCTTTCAGCCGTGCCATGATCGGACGTGTCAGTTCCGCATCATATTGCGGCAGGATGCGATCAGTGGCTTCAACGATTGTGACTTTTGCACCAAGCTTTGCAAAGGCTGTGCCGATCTCAAGCCCGATATAGCCACCGCCAACGATCGCAAGCTTCTCTGGTATTTTATCCAGTGAAAGCGCTTCGGTTGAAGAGATAACATTTCCGCCAAACGGTAGCGACTGGATTTCAACTGGTACGGAACCCGTAGCGATCACGATGTTCTCGGCATGGATAGTCTGACGACCGGTATCGGTATCAACCACAACGGTTTTACCATCCATAAAACGCGCCTGCCCCTGGAACATGCGCACGCGGGAGCGTTTCAGAAGTCCGGCCACTCCGCTATTCAAGCGGTTGACGATACCGTCTTTCCATTCAAGCGTTTTGACGAAATTGATCTTAGGACTTTCAGCTGTAATGCCAAGAGCGCCTTTGGACGCGAATGTCGTGAGGCGATGAAACTCGTCAGCGGCGTGGATAACAGCTTTGGACGGGATGCAGCCGACATTAAGACAGGTACCGCCCAGCCGCTTCTTTTCAACCAGAACTGTATCGATACCAAGCTGGCCTGCGCGAATACCGCAGACATAACCGCCGGGACCGCCGCCAATGATCAGAAGTTTGCAGGAAATCTCACTCATCCGATCAGCCCTCTACAAAAATCATCGCAGGCGTTTCCAGCAGGCTCTTCAGCTTCTGCACGAATACTGCCGCATCCCATCCATCGATAACGCGATGGTCGAAGCTGCAGGAAAGGTTCATCATTTTGCGCGGCACAAATTGTGTGCCGTCCCACATCGGACGTACGGCCATTTTGTTGATGCCGACAATCGCCACTTCGGGGCGGTTGATAATCGGCGTGGTCGCAATAGCACCAAGTGGCCCCAATGATGTTATGGTTATCGTCGAGCCTGTCAGCTCATCGCGCTTAGCTGTGCCGTTGCGCGCTGCTTCCGTCACGCGAAAAAGTTCCGATGAGGCTGCAAATACAGACAGACTTTCCGCATGCCGCACCACAGGCACTATAAGGCCGTTTGGCGTCTGTGTGGCAATGCCGACATGTACACCGCCAAACTGACGAATAATGTCTGCTTCATCATCAAAATGTGCGTTGAGCCCCGGCTGTTCTTTGACTGCCTTGACGATTGTACGGATAATAAATGGCAGCAAGGTCAGGCGCGGACGTCCTTCCTTTTTCTCGTTGTTAAGCCCTGTACGAAGATCTTCAAGCTGGGTCACATCCACTTCTTCAACGATAGTAATGTGCGGAATATGACGTTTTGCTTCGGCCATGCGCTCAGCAATCTTACGCCGCAGGCCGATGACCTTAATCTCGTTGATCGAGGTGTCTGCAACATAACCCAGCATAGCTGGTGCAGCGCCACTTTCAGTCTGGAAAAAAGCGTCCAGATCTTCATGCGTAATGCGCCCCGCGGGGCCGCTGCCTTTTACACGTCTTAAATCAATGCCGCCATCGCGTGCGCGCAACCTGACCGATGGTGTTGCCAGTGGCTTTTCGCCCTCTGCGCGCACTGGTCCTGCTCCGGTAAAGGCCCTGCTTGAGTTTTCTTTTTTCTGTGCAACAGCTTTAGGTGGAACCGGCGTCTGTAACAGCACAGGCGCTTCCGCGCTGGCTGGTTGCGGCTGAGGTGTTTCAGCGGGCGCAGCAGCTACAGGTTCTGGTACTTCCACTTTTTGTTCGCTGCTTGCACCTTCGATTTCAAGGCGGACCAGTTCGGAGCCAACAGCAATTTTCTCGCCGATTTCACCATTGACCGCGATGACTTTACCACTACGCGAAGAAGGGATTTCAACTGTTGCCTTATCGGTCATGACGGCAGCAAGTAGGTCGTCCTCCCGTACAATATCGCCAACCTTCACATGCCATTCGACAAGTTCAGCCTCTGCAACGCCTTCGCCAACATCAGGGAGCTTGATCGCAAAATGAGCCATTTAAGCCTCCATGATTGAAACAAGTGCGCGACCGACACGATCTGGCCCCGGAAAATAAGCCCATTCCTGCGCATGTGGGTATGGCGTATCCCAGCCGGTCACGCGGATGATAGGTGCTTCGAGATGATAGAAACATTCGCGCTGCACGAGAGCAGCAAGCTCAGCGCCATAACCGCAAGTCAATGTTGCTTCATGCACAATGACACAACGCCCGGTCTTCCTGACGGAAGCCATAATTGTTTCCGTATCGAGCGGGAGCAGCGTGCGCAGGTCAATCACTTCGGCATCGACGCCGGTTTCTTCAGTCGCTGCTAATGCCACATGGACCATGGTGCCATAGGCCAGCACGGTCACATCGCTGCCTTCACGTCTGATCGCGGCCTTGCCGAGCGGCACGGTATAATAACCCTCGGGTACTTCTCCGAGATCATGCTTTTTCCATGATGTGACCGGCCTGTCGTGGTGTCCATCGAAAGGTCCATTATAGAGACGCTTTGGCTCAAACATGATCACCGGATCAGGATCTTCAATCGCTGCCAGCAACAGGCCTTTGGCGTCAGCTGGCGTTGAAGGCATAACTGTTTTCAGACCAGAAACATGCGTGAAAAGCGCCTCGGGGCTTTGGCTGTGCGTTTGACCGCCATAAATGCCACCACCAGACGGCATACGGATCACCATAGGGCATGTAAACTCACCCGCCGAGCGATAACGCATACGCGCGGCTTCCGAGACGATCTGGTCGTAGGCCGGATAAACATAATCGGCAAACTGCACTTCGATACAGGGGCGCAAACCATAAGTCGCCATGCCAATAGCTGTGCCGACAATGCCTAGCTCGCTGATAGGCGCATCGAAACAGCGGTCCTTGCCGTATTTCTTCTGCAAGCCAGCTGTGCAACGGAAAACCCCACCGAAATAACCAACGTCTTCGCCGAAGACGACAACCTTTTCGTCCCGCTCCATGGCAATGTCATGAGCGTTCTGGATCGCTTCAATCATAGTCAGTTTAGTCATAATTAAAACCCCGCCTCCTGACGCTGCCGAACAAGATGCGGTGGTGTTTCCGCGTAAACATCTTCGAACATGTCGCGCATCGAGGGTTTTCGACCATCATGAAGTGTGCCGATAGCTTCTGCTTCGCGCTGCGCACTCACTACGAGGTCGAGAATTTCCGCTTCTGCTTGTTTGTGCCGCTCGTCGGACCAGACGCCCCGAGTAATCAGGTGATTTTTAAGCCGAAGTATCGGATCACCCAAAGGCCAGGCATCGTTTTCAGCCTTCGGGCGATAAGCGGAAGGATCGTCAGACGTTGAATGGCCGCCAGCGCGATACGTCACGTATTCGACAATCGTCGGCCCAAGATTACGGCGCGCGCGTTCTACTGCCCATTTACCGACAGCATGTACGGCCAGATAATCGTTGCCATCAACACGAAGCGAAGGAATGCCAAAGCCGTGGCCGCGTGCCGCAAACGTGCCAGAACCGCCACGCGCAATGCCCTGAAACGTCGAGATCGCCCATTGATTATTGACGATATTCAAAACAACCGGGGCTTTATAGGTAGACGCAAAAACCAGCGCTGCATGAAAGTCGCTTTCAGCGGTAGAGCCGTCACCAATCCATGCAGCGGCAATTTTGGTGTCATGGCTTATGGCTGAGGCCATCGCCCAACCCACAGCCTGCGTGTATTGCGTGGCGAGATTGCCCGAAATGGTGAAGAAGCCATGCTCTTTCGAGGAATACATGACGGGCAGCTGACGACCTTTAAGCGGATCTGCTTCATTTGAAAAAATCTGGTTCATCAGGCTGACAAGCGGATAATCGTCAGCGATTAGAAGCCCTGCCTGCCGGTAGGTCGGGAAATTCATATCGCCCTTGCGCAGCGCCTTACGGAACGCGCAACTAACCGCCTCTTCACCCAGATGCTGCATATAAAATGAAGTCTTACCCTGCCGCTGCGCCATCATCATCCGCGCATCATACGCGCGCAGGATCATCATATGACGAAGACCTTCTTTCAGCTCATCATCGCTCAGCGTACCCGCCCATGGACCGACCGCCTCACCGTCTCTGTTCAAAACACGGATGATGCTGAAAGCAAGATCGCGCATCGATTCCGGCTTCTCGTCGATCTCCGGCCGTCTGACACTTCCAGCCCGCGGGATTTTCACATGGGAGAAATCCGGCGTATCGCCCGGGCGCCATTCCGGTTCAGGGACATGCAAAGAAAGCACAACATCATCGCTCATGCAGGTGTTCCTCAAAACGTGCATTTAATGTCGAACGAGAGAGCCGATTATTGGTTCCGGCAAATTTGATGCCGGTTTGTCATTGGCTAAGAATACGGCGCAATGACCTCATTTCTCCCATGCGAAGCATTGCTGATTTCCTCCTTCAACACTGCTTTCGTCAGGATGGAACGGCATAAAAAATAAAGCAATATTATTTTTCTTATTGCACATTAAATACCATCAGAACGGTTCTCTTGGATTGGATAAATAGCGTAATAAAATTTCTTCATTCTTCTAAATGCAGCATATGAAAGGAATTTATCGAAATTTTAAACAGTGAATATACGAAATATTATTACGAAATGCATCGCAAAATTAGAGTACCAATCGGTACTATATGCCACCATTTTTTAGATGATTTATTTTGAGCAAAAGAAAACGGCCCGTTTCCGGGCCGTTATCACAAGCAGTTAGTGATGTTTGTTGCCTTCACGCGCAAGTTCTGCGGTGGGGTCTCCGTTGAGCCGCCTCCTCGCTCTGTCATCCATCAACTCGTACCACATTGCATTCAGGACTGCGAAAGCGATTGCGAGTGGTAGACCTAGAAGCCAAGAAAAATACCACATTTTGCTTTCCTTTCTTGATAACGTTTGTGCGGACGGCGTGCGTCCACGGATCAATTAGTAGGCGTGACTGTTTTCATCCTCGATATCGCTTTTCTCGACCTTACCCCACAGGACTTTATAGACCCACGACGTATAAGCGACGATGAGCGGGAGGAAGATTAACGTCACCACAAGCATGATGAACAGCGTCATATGGCTCGATGATGCATCCCAAACTGTGAGGCTTGAACGCAAATCTATCGACGATGGCAAGATGAACGGGAACATCGAAACGCCAACCGACGCAATGA
>Ga0308165_1003408_pt1 | contig 17096 bp, 15 predicted proteins | sample PhyWR2_FD_201032 | JGI IMG/M metagenome (GOLD analysis project Ga0308165, IMG submission 201032) | Phyllosphere microbial communities from UC Gill Tract Community Farm, Albany, California, United States - DLSLW.R2 | ecosystem: Host-associated > Plants > Phyllosphere > Unclassified | place: USA...
GTGACTGCCTTGATCCGAGTGATACAGTAAATTAGCCGGTTTTCCCCGTGCTTCCCAGGCCATCGACAGGGCTTTACCTGTCAGTGCGGAATCAGGGAAAAATGACATCGCCCAGCCAACCGGTTTACGGGAAAACAAATCGAGTACAACAGCCAGATAAGCCCAGCGTTTTCCCGTCCAGATATACGTCACATCACCGCACCAGGCCTGATTAGGCTCGGTAACAGCAAACTGGCGATCCAGATAATTAGGGATCTCAATGTGTTCCTTAGACGCTTTCTTATAACGATGACCAGGTTGCTGACAGCTGATAATATTGAGCGCTTTCATCAGCTTTGCTGCCCGCCAGCGGCTCAGTTTTATACCTTTGGTGGTGACCATCGTGGCAATGCTTCGCGCTCCTGCTGAGCCGTTACTTTCGCGATAAACTTCACGCACAAGACTCAGTAATGCCATTCTCGTGGCATCAGGCTTCCTGGGCTGCCGCCAGTATTTATAACTGCTGCGGTGAACCCCAAACACGTTGAAGTCTTTTCTTTAGTTCACGTATTTCAATCTGTTCGCGGCATTCCCTGGCATCAGCTAGTGATAAGGCAGGATAATTACCGAGAGTGAGCGTTGTACGCTTGCTGGTACCAGGCTTGTAATAGCGTAACTGCCAAGTTTTAACCCCTGAAGGCTTTATCAGCATAACCAGCCCACCACCATCAGTAAGACTTAACTCTTTATCTATGGTTTTTGCATTTTTTATTTGTGTAGCCGTTAGTGGTGCGGTCTTTATTGCCATATGGGACTAGCTCTTTTAGGACTATGGGTTATCTAGTCCTAAAAGAGCTAGTCCCAGGCTGTAAACGGTCAATACAGTACGATACAGGCAACAAAAAACCCGCAAACTCAAAGAGAATGCGGGTTTCTGTGGGGATTCAGTAAGTAACTGGTACATACCGAATATCGATTTGGTCGGCACGGAGAGATTTGAACTCTCGACCCTCGCCACCCCATGACGATGCGCTACCAGGCTGCGCTACGTGCCGATATCGAAATATACTACCGCTTTTACTCTCGATTGCAAGCTGCAAACAACTAACTGATTCATAATTAATCAATCAGTTAGAGATAAAGCGCTTTTCATCAATCAGGACTTGTAGCAGTAATCCCAGCAACGGTTTGGTCTCTTTTATATGCTCCCCTTGCAGGTCATACATGCGATAGCTACCGTTATTATTCAGCACCAGAGTCATCTCTGCTGTGGTGACGGCGAGGGTGCTATTATTGGCAGCGATAAGCCAGTTATTCTTACGTGCTGCACCAAATAAATCCTCGCCTTGCGAATATTCATTCGTCGGTGTACGTACGTGCAGTAAGCGCTGCATCAGAGTTGTCATTATATCCTGATGCTCGGTGAGTTTATTGATGCGCTGAGCTGGTGTTCCGGGCCAATGGATAACTAATGGTACTTGGATATGGGCTCTGGACCACGGGAATCGGTTTTCTTCGGCAGTGAGAGGAATACCGTGTCCGGCGGTAATAATGACGACCGTATTATCCAGTTTTCCGCTTGCTTTCAGAGTATCCAGTACTCGCTTAATCTGCTCATCTACGCTGGCTGCGGCTTGATGATAACGTGAGGCAAAATGTTGCAGATCTTTGCTCTGATCAATATTGATACCGTTAAGCGAAATCCACGAAAACCAGTGGTTCTCATTGTTGGTCGAGCCATTTAACCAGTTGTTCCACTGTGTCACGGTCAGATTATCTGGCTGAGATTTCGCTGGTGACAGTGAGAAATCCGACAGTAATGCCTGACGATAGAGCGGCGAACTAAAGCCATCGGAAGCAAAGAGACCTAACTGATAACCTTGCTGATTAAGACCAGTAATCAGTGCCGCAGGAATACGAGCCGCTATCACACCGTCCATATAGGTAGGTGAAATACCATAAAACAGACCGAATATACCGCTCTCGGTATTATTCCCGGAACTCATGTGCTGCTGAAAACTGATATTGTTAGCAGCAAATTCGCGCAGGGTGGTCATATCTTGCTGGGGGCTTTGCGCGTTAAGCCCATCAACGGTTATCAGCAGAATATTTTTTGTCGCCTGCTCATCGCGAAACTGTAACGGGCTCAATGGATATTGTACTGAAAGTGCCGTCGGATCACCTTGCTCAACTAACCGGCGCTGATACTCTTGTGCGTCCAGCAGACCATGTTTTTCCAGAAAACGACGGGCTGTCATCGGGTAAGAGAGCGGAAGATTAGCGCGCTGCATGGTAATAGCGCGATAGAAATTAGCATCTGCCCAGATATACATCAGATGGCTAGCGAAAAAAGAGACAATAAACAGAGCGACCACTGGGCGAGCATACTTACGGCGTCGTCCAAGGCTGCGCAATTTGTGCCAGCTCCAGGTCGCAAATAGCATCTCTATTAGCAAGATAATCGGTAGACTGATAAACATCAGCTGCCAGTCTCGCGCCACCTCACCATGATCAGGGTTGACTACAACATCCCAGACAACACGATTAAGGTGGAGGTGGAAACGGGTGAAAACCTCGCTATCAATCAGCAATAATGTCATGCCGACGGCAGCAATAACGGCAGAGATAAACCGCAGTAGTCGCTGCGACATCACAACAAATGTCAGAGGAAAGATAATTAAAAGGTAGGTAGCAAAGACCAGGAAGCTGAAATGACCAACAACGCTCAGGTAAGAGTAAACACGCCCGGTAAGCGTAGACGGCCAGTCAGCCACAAATAAATAGCGGCTGCCGAGCAAGATGGCCAGTAAGATATTAAACAGGGCAAACCAGTGTCCCCAGCTGATCATCTGGGAAACTTTTTCACGGTAGCGCTGACGGTTGGTCACCATAACGTATTTGTATCTTTCCTAGTGTGCTTTTTCATCTCTCACAGAGGCTTGTAATGCATCTGCAAAAGAGCGAGCTAACGACGCGCGTTGTGCTGACGAGACACGAGTATTAAGTAAGTGCGTTATCATATTCCCAAGAACCATCAGTGAAAGATCGGTAGGGGCTTTATGTTTGTCCAGCACGGCGGCAAGCTCAGCTAACATGACTTCGATATCTTCGTCATTATAACGGGATGTTTGTGGCATAAATTTAAATCATTCGTATACGAGAAATGGGAGAGTATCTTACCGTAGCAAGGACTTTTTTACTGCTTTTTTATCATGGCTTGCTTACCGGAACTGGCAATGTTTGAATAACGTCCGGTCTTAGAGGAGAGTTTATCATGAGTCTGGATATTAACCAGATTGCCCTGCATCAACTGATTAAGCGCGACGAACAGACACTTGATGTCGTTTTGCGCGATTCATTGCTGGTCAACAATAGTACTGTCGAAGATATGATGGCTGAGTTACATCGTGTCTACAGTGCAAAAAATAAAGCCTACGGGTTGTTTAATGAAGAGAGTGAATTAGCTCAGGCACTCTCACTTCACCGCCAAGGTAACGAGGACTTTCTGGCCTTCAGCCGCGCAGCAACCGGTCGCCTGCGTGATGAACTCGCTAAATATCCCTTTGCTGAAGGTGGAATAGTACTCTTCTGCCACTATCGCTATCTGGCGGTAGAGTACTTACTTATCGCGGTACTGAATAATTTGAGTAGTCAGCGTGTGAATGAAGAACTGGATATCAGTGCGACTCATTATCTGGATATTAACCATGCCGATATTGTTGCTCGTATTGACCTGACTGAATGGGAAACTAATCCAGAGTCCAGTCGTTATTTAACCTTTCTGAAAGGTCGAATCGGACGTAAAGTTTCTGATTTCTTTATGGATTTCCTCGGCGCTAGCGAAGGGCTTAATGCCAAGGCGCAAAATAAAGGTTTGCTGCAAGCGGTAGATGATTTCACCCACGAGGCACAACTCGATAAAAATACCCGCCAGAGTGCGCGTCAGCAAGTCTATGACTACTGTAAAGAGCAACTGGATGCCGGGGAAGAGATAGAGCTGGCCTCACTGTCTGAAACATTACCCTGGGCTGTGGATGATAAAAGTTTCCAGGCGTTTACGGCAGAAAAAGGCTATGAACTGGAGGAAAGCTTCCCGGCAGATCGCAGTACTTTGCGTCAGCTGACAAAATTTTCTGGTAGCGGTGGTGGATTGACTATCAATTTTGACGCTATGCTGATGGATGAACGTATTTTTTGGGATCCGGTAACGGATACCTTAACCATTAAGGGCACCCCGCCTAACTTGCGCGATCAGCTTTCACGTCGACTGTCTGGTAAGTAGCCGTTCGGTCGGACACTAAAAAGGCGGAAGAACACTTTCGCCTTTTTTAATTGCACTGATTCACGTTATTCTTTCTGTTGCAGGTTTACTTAATCTGATAACGAGTTGTCGGCTGACGTAGCGACAGGTGAGAGTGTGCTCTCAGCGTTGAGAGAAATGACGTCAAATGCTGGACGTGAGTTGCCAGTATTTGAAAAAACACGCGGGGATAGAATGATGCTGGGTATTTTGAGGGCGTAGAAATAGCAACGGACACAATGTCAAATTTACAGATAAACAGTAAATTGAACAATTGTGCCCGTTTAACTCACCAGTAACGCGTTCAGAAAGAATTCAGTACTTGTTACCAGTAATCAACTCAACGCAAAATTAAGCGCGAACGAAGTCGATATGAGCCAGTTTTGGCTTGAACGGGTGACGCTGAACAGCCTGAACTTTAACTTTAACTTCTGTACCGTCGATAGACAGGGTCAGAACTTCGTCGTAAAAACCAGGTTTAACTTGTTGGTTCATTACTGCGTCGTGATCCAGCTCGATGGAGATTGCAGCTTCATTTCCGCCATAAACGATAGCAGGGAATTTGTTAGCTAAACGCAGGCGGCGGCTCGCACCCTTGCCCTGCTCTTTACGTACTTCAGCATTGATAGTAAACATTGAATGTTTCTCTTTAAATAAGCCTGTTACAGGCGACCCAGCAACAGGTAAGTTTTCTGCTTTGCGGATGCAAAAGCGGGCGAGATTATAGCCATATCTGACTCATTCGGCAATGAAAACTACAGTTAACCCCGTAATTCATTAGCCCGGCGGTAACGGCCCTGGTAATCAAACACCTTTTCACGGACATTCCAGAACGGGCCATTCTTTCTGGCGACGACAAAATCTGGATGACGGAATAAGGCATGTTGCGCTACAAGGTCGTCTACTGTCACAAAGTTCAGAGGAATACCGGGTGCGTGCAGATGAGGGCGAACAAAGAGAAATTCAAACGCTTTCCTTTGAGCTGCGGTTTGTAGCCGGAATCGTTCGCTGACATCAGCGCCTTCTTCATCATAATAGGTCACACGCAACCACTCCCCTTTGGCATCATGACCCTGCTGCAAAGTCATGCCGCTACAGCGTAGCACCAGAGCATCTTTCAGCCTTAAAGCCGCTTTTAACATATCATCCGGGTCGACCAGCACATGGTGACATTGGTGACAGCGTCTGGCCGCAATATCATTTTCGGCATTACAGTTAGGGCAGCTTTTAAAGCGAAAACGATAATCACATTGCTCACGTAAACCGTCATCATCCTCGAACCATCCCTGACAGCGTCGGCCAAAGTGTTCCAGGATGGTACCTTCGAGGGTGACTTTCCCCCAAAATAGATTGGCGAAACCACAGGAAGGGCAAAAAACTTGTACCGGTTGATTATCACTTTTTTGTCTGGTGCCTCCCACCTCAGGGATAAACAAGTCATGGGGATTACCTGCATAATCCAGAATCAGACAATCTTTTTTTCCTGGCGCCAGACGCAAGCCACGACCCACAATTTGTTGATACAGACTGACTGACTCAGTGGGGCGAAGAATAGCTATCAAATCGACATGTGGAGCATCAAATCCAGTCGTCAGAACGGAAACATTCACCAGATAGCGATATTCCTGTTGTTTAAAACGGGTAATCAGTGAGTCTCGCTCAGGCCCAGGGGTATCTGCGGTTATCAAGGCCGCCTGATTGACAGGAAGCAAAGCGGTCACTTCTTTAGCATGCTCCACTGTGGCAGCAAAAATCATCACGCCGCGCCGCTGTTCGGAAAAACTGACTATTTGGCTGATAATATGTGGAGTAATTCGTTTTTGTTGTGCTAATTCACGGTTTAGAGCCGCTTCACTAAACAGCCCGTCACCTTGTGTCTGTAATCGACTAAAATCATATTGCACTACCGGCATATCAAGGCGTTCGGGAGGTGTCAGATAGCCATTCTTAATCATATAGCGAAGGGGAAGTTCGTAGATGCAGTCACGAAACAGTGCCTGGTCATCGCCACGAACCATACCGTGATAATGATAATGGTAAATCCAGCCTTTCCCCAGTCGGTAAGGGGTTGCGGTTAGGCCCAGTAGCCGAATTTCAGGATTACTGGCGCGTAGGTGAGACAGAATTTGTTGATACTGGCTGTCTTCTTTATCACCAATACGGTGGCATTCATCGACAATCAGCAATGAAAACTTTCCGTTAAAATGCTCAAGATTGCGGGCGACGGATTGTACGCTTCCGAAAACCACTTTACCGTGCGACTCTTTACGATGCAGGCCGGCAGCAAAAATATCGGCTTCCAGTCCTAAAGCCAGATATTTAGCATGATTTTGCGCAACCAGTTCTTTTACATGCGCCAGAACCAGAACGCGTCCTCGTGCCAGACGTGCCAGTTCAGCAATCACCAGACTTTTGCCTGCTCCCGTGGGCAAGACGATGACTGCGGGTTCAAGGTGTTTGCGAAAGTAACTCAGCGTCGCATTCACCGCTTCTTGTTGGTACGGGCGTAAGGTAAAGGACATTATGGCTCGGAAAATAACAGATATCAGTGATGATTATGCCATGAATCACGCTTTTACCTTGAGAGAGTTTTTGATGTCGCTATACTGGCAAACTCATTACCAGACAAACTAATTTTTATCTGACAGCAGTTTCTTCCTGTCGGATGTCAGTCAGTATTTTTTAAAAACAGGCAACAGCTTAATGCGACTCGATAAATTTATTTCTCAACAGCTTGGTACCAGCCGGGCAATCTCTGGCCGTGAAATTCGTGCTAGCCGTGTAACCGTTGATGACGAGGTGGTTCGTGATGCCTCTTTTAAATTACAGCCGGAACACCAGGTTGCTTTTGACGGAAACCCGCTGATTCAGCATAACGGCCCGCGTTACTTTATGTTGAATAAACCGCAAGGGTATGTCTGCTCCACTGAAGACCCCGATCATCCGACCGTGCTCTATTTTCTCGATGTCCCGTCCGCGCACAAACTACATGCTGCGGGACGTCTGGATATTGATACCACCGGATTGGTACTGATGACCGACGACGGCCAATGGTCACATCGTATTACTTCACCGCGCTATGAATGCGAGAAAACCTACTATGTGACGTTGAATGAACCTGTCACCGATGATATGGCACAACAATTTGCTGCTGGTATTCAGCTACATAATGAAAAAGATTTAACGAAACCTGCGCGACTTGAAGTGGTCACTCCGACAGAGGTTCGCCTGACGATTAGCGAAGGCCGTTATCATCAGGTCAAACGCATGTTTGCCGCAGTAGGTAATCATGTTGTGGGGCTGCATCGAGAACGCATTGGCGGCATTGCGCTTGATCCGGAAATGGCTGAAGGTGAGTACCGTCAGTTGACCGAGCAAGAAATTGCAAGTGTTGGTACACCGTAATATTTTGGAGTCACTTTTGAGTCGTAAACAAAACTCTTCTGTAGGTATTGTCATTATTCTTGGCCTGCTGGCTATGCTGATGCCATTATCTATTGATATGTATTTGCCTGCATTGCCGATGATAGCGAAGCAGTTTGATGTCTCTGCTGGTAGTGTACAGATGACATTAAGTACGTACATTTTAGGGTTTGCGGTTGGGCAATTATTTTATGGCCCGATGGCGGATAGCCTCGGACGTAAACCCGTAGTGCTCGGCGGAACGTTAGTTTTTGCACTGGCAGCAATGGCTTGTGCCCTGGCGCAAAGTATCGACCAGCTGATTTTCATGCGTTTTTTACATGGTCTTGCAGCAGCGGCATCGAGTGTTGTTATCAATGCTCTGATGCGTGATATTTATCCTAAAGAAGAGTTTTCCCGCATGATGTCTTTTGTCATGCTGATTACGACTATTGCCCCGCTGCTGGCACCTATTATCGGTGGGGCAGTGATGGTGTGGTTTAGCTGGCATTCTATTTTCTGGATCCTGGCCGCTGCAGCACTGCTGGCTTCAGGGATGATCTTCTTCTTTATTCATGAAACTTTAGCGCCTGAATTCCGACAGCCATTCCGTCTGCGCACCACGCTGGGTAACTTTGCTACTCTGTTTCGCCATAAACGGGTACTCAGCTACATGCTCGCCAGTGGCTTTAGTTTTGCGGGCATGTTTTCGTTTCTGAGTGCCGGTCCCTTTGTTTACATCGAACTCAACCATGTATCACCTCAGGACTTTGGTTACTACTTTGGACTGAATATCGTCTTTCTTTTTGTTATGACGATGATTAATAGCCGATTTGTTCGTCGTTTCGGGGCTATTAATATGTTCAAGCTTGGCCTCTATATCCAATTTATTATGTCGATATGGCTGGTGGTGAGCTATCAGTTTGATTTTGGCTTCTGGGCTCTGGTCCTGGGGATAGCAATGTTTGTCGGTTGTGTGTCGATGATCTCATCTAATGCTATGGCCGTTATTCTCGATGAGTTTCCTCATATAGCAGGGACAGCGTCTTCACTCGCCGGAACATTTCGTTTTGGTATTGGCGCCCTGACAGGTACGCTGTTAGCCATTGTCAGTTTTAATTCAGCATGGCCGATGATTGGTGCAATAGCCCTGTGTTCTACTTGTTCATTGCTATTTTATCGTTATGCACGGCGTAAGGCCCATCAATAATATTAATAACCTGAGGCATTCCCGCTCGGAATGCCTGCATCAGGGATTTCTCCCGTCATATCTCAATAACCCGTCTTCTGTGCGGGGGATGGGTCATTTTATCGACAGAAGCCGAGCGTATTTAAAACTCCTGTGACAAAAAATGCGTAGTGATACACAAAAATGAATCAATCACTTTGAATTTTTTTTAATAATATTAATTGTTTTTTACTTACCAGGCCGCAATCTGGCAACATTGTGTTAACCTATGCGTAAACTATAAGTGAAGTATTGTTGACTGGGTCTCGCAGGGAAATGAGCTTAAATATATTACAACTGTCCATTGTTCATCGTTTGCCACATAGCTATCGCTGGAGAACGGGGTTTACTGGTTCCAGAGTTGAGCCCATTTTGAAAAATGATGATAACGATGAAAATCATCTGATTGGACTGAAACTACTCGGTTATGATGGCGAGAAAATTGTTTCGGTGATGGATACACTCAGTCAGATGCTTAGCGATATCGACGTTGTCAGCTCGGTGGTGGAATGTGAGGGTGAGTTATGCTTATTCGTCAGTCAGGATGACGAACCGGCTGCTACCTGCCGTCTTAAAAACTGTGGTGTAGCGATAGCTGAATCTATATTCAGTAATCCTCTGTTTTAACCGTGTACAGGCGTTAATACTGCAGCTGATGCAGATAAATACTTTCTGCTCGGTGAGTGATATCTGGCCCATCTGCTGCTTTCAGTCCACCAATAATCCTTTCATCGGACTACCTTCAACCCTGACGTAGTTATCCGCCTGTCATCCTCATCGATTAACGTTTACTCAGAAGATCATGATAATGGCGAGGTGTCTGGTGCCACTGAATAAATTGATCAAGGGGAAGGGGATAGCAGAAATAATACCCCTGAAGATAATTTACACCACGATCGATTAACCATCTTGCCTGCTCAACGGTTTCTACGCCTTCAGCCACGGTTTTTATGTCAAGACGGCGAGCCATCGTCAGTATCGCATCAAGCACGGGAGCAGTGGCTGTCACCACACAGATAGAATCAATAAATCCTTTATCTATCTTTAAAAAATCCAGAGTGAAATTCTCCAGATAAATCAAAGCACTATTACCCGTTCCAAAATCATCGACCGCGATATAAAATCCTTGTTGATGTATCCAGGCAAAAATCTCAGTGGCTTCTTTTTCTTGTAGCATACCCCGTTCTGTAATCTCAAAAACCACCTGAAAATGGTTCAACGGTAAAGAAGCTGCCAGCGCCAGAATATCGTCCTTAAACGTTGTGGAGTAGAGATGGCTGGGCGATAAGTTGAGAGCCAGTTTCGTCCCGGCAGGTAAGGTTTTTTGTAGCGTGTCGATATCTTGTGCGACCAGGCTAAACAGATGCCGGGTCAGTGGAACAATCAGCTGTTGTGCCTCCGCTGCATTGATAAACACATCAGGAGGAATAAGGCCGACAGTGGGATGCTTCCAGCGCATAAGTACCTCAACACCACTCATTTCTAATGTGGTTGAATCCATAGCCGGTTGGTAAGCGAGATAAAATTGGTTTTGCTTAATCCCTACAAGGATTTTTTGTTCCAGTCGTCTGTGTACCGTTAAAATATATGCGCCAAACGATCCTACCAGAACCCCGAAAATCACACTCGCGAGCGCGGATAACTGGATATCCTCTACTGGCAGCGGGGAGCCAAAAATATAGAGTGTAATAGGATAACCTGGAATTGGGGCTATTCGGACCGGATCAGCAGGAAGTTGGTCTGTATTAATAATATGATCGTCATGCGAGGTCAGGGCTTTATCCCCGGCGACCAGTGCAACGCTGGTAATATTTTGTTGGTTGGCGCTAAACAGTAAATAGGGGGTCAGATTGATACTAATAGTGGCATAAATACCGTTATTCTCTATTCCGGGTGAGTGAAACCAGGCTGCAATTATCGAGCTGTTCGGCATTTTCGACGATCCTGGCATGATAGCGAGATCGATATCTTTGCTGTCATTAAGGCCTGGAGCCAGTTTTTGTAATGGTATCGACATCTCGCCAGTTGCAGACGAGCAAAAACCGATACTGTCCCTAACCAGAATAAAGGTCCGAACATTCATATTAAATGCGGCACGCGAGGTTAATTCCCAATTTCCATTAGTACAGCTGGTGAGAAACAAGGGCTGGAGATCGTGAGTTGTGGTTTGCAGATTGCTAAAAAAAGTCTGCAGATACTGGCTCATATTTTGTGCGAGATCGTCATAAGCTGAATCACGCTTGGTATATTGGATGAAACTAAAAATACTGCCGAAAAAAAGTGCTGCAACCAATCCAATAACGATACCCAGACTGGTAATCTGTTTATTGGATAAATAGTTGTCAGAAAATAGTATTTTAGTCATGAAAGCATCAATCCCACAAACGTAAGCGAGTCATCGGCAAACAGGACTCTGACTCTGGCGCATAAATCTATCGTTATTTTAATTTGTCTCTGACAAGAACTGAGTCAGTCGGCTGATAATAGCGAATATGCCAGATAACAGGCATAAAAAAACGCTGCAAAGCAGCGTTTTTTTATGCTAATCCTTTACCTGACTGACGACCAAGGGAATAATCATCAAGACAAATACCGGAGGATATACCATTAGCCATGGCTCAATACGCGTCGTGCTTCGTTGTAGCGTTTATTCCAATAGGGCTCATCCATATTAGAAATCATGACACCGCTACTGGTAGAGGCATGCACAAACTGGTTATTACCGATGTAAATACCCACATGGCGTCCAGTGGAGCCCGCGCGGAACAAGACTAAGTCGCCAGTCACTAATTTATTACGGGATATCGACTTCCCTGAATCCTGTTGCTCAGACGTTGAACGTGGCAGAGTTAAACCAAATTGTTCTTGAAAAGTACGCTGCACAAAGGCGGAGCAGTCAATGCCATTACGGCTACTGCCACCAAGACGGTAACGCACGCCTTTCCAGCTAGCATATTGATCCATGAGACGTGATTTCACATCAACATTACGGACCATTTCTTCAAATTCATCCTGAGAAGCTTGCAGTAAAAAACTATTTTTACTGTCTACTGCATGCGTCTCAGAATGCATGTTATTCGCTGTGTTTGTTGCACTACATGCGGAAAGTAAAGCTGCTACCGCGACTGCAGGAATAGCCCGCAGGATATATCTCAAAATAGGCTGAGACTTGACCATGTTATGTGTTTTCCCTTGCTGTCCTTAACGAAAATTCGTTAGTAAAATGACGACTCAATGAGACTAGATATCTGCTAGCAATGAGACAATTCTTTCTTTGGGAAATTGCGATCTCACGCATAATTTTTTTAGGGCAGCTTATAAAGGCTCATAATTCGAAGCTTTTCTGAGGGTACCTTATCAATTCAGGTGATGCGAGGTTTTTATTCCTAATTACGTAAGATAATTTGACGAGGGTCAAAAAAAGCATAAGTCTTGGTTATTTACTGGCTATCGTGCTCTCTTTTTAATCATCCTTCGTCATTATTTGTAAATAAATACAATGACTAAAGTTATTCGATGCTCTCTGAGACTATTCCGAAAAAAATGTTCCGCCAGTCTATTTTCACCGTAAGGTACTGGAAGGCCGATCTTTTAAGGTAAACGTAGCTTTAATAGCGCTGACTGCAAGGCATTCCAGTCACTGAGTTCATCATTAATCAGTTCTATTCGGCTGTCGGGGGGAGGAGCCGGCTGCGTTTCAATATGGAAGTCATTCCCCTGACGATTGATTCGTACTAATCCTTCACGAATGCGTAGCACCCCTTTGACACGACCGACTGGGGCAAGCCTTGCCCATTCCAGCAGGCCGATAGTATCGAACTGAGTTTGAGAGTCAAAAATCCAGCCACAGGCAAAATATCCCTGACCATTATTTATACTTCGCCGCCAGCGCTGGTGTTCTGGCAAACTGAGGGCAGCAAGCCCTTGCGGAGATTTCACCGAATGTGCATGTTCGTGACTGGCTGGTAATACGCGTTGATTCAGGCGTGGCTCATTCAGTAAGCTGAGGTCTATCGCGCCACGTTCAGTATAAACAACCTGGCGACTATCATTCTCTTGCTGTTGCCAGGAAGACAGTGCCTCACGGCTTGCCGCGTCAGCATGGTCTTGTTTATTGGCGATAATAATGTCAGCTGCAGCTAACTGGTCACGAAAGTTTTGATTAGTAAGCACTTTGGGGACTAATAATTGACGGGGATCTAGCAGGCAGAAGGTTGCCTTTAAATCAATCCACGGTTGATAAACGTCAGCGGTTAACAAGTCAAGGATCTGTTTGGGATGGCCTAGTCCAGTGGGTTCAATCAGTAAACGGTCAGGTTTACCTTGGCGCAGTAAAGTATTCAGTCCGACTTGCATCGGCAGGCCGTTGACACAACACATGCAACCTCCGGGGATCTCTTTAATCAATGCGCCACTATCAGCAAGCAACGCACCATCAATCCCAACTTCACCAAACTCATTAACCAGCACCGCCCAGATTTCATCTTTTGGTTTATTCGCGAGTAAATGAAGAATAGTGGTCGTTTTTCCACTTCCGAGAAAGCCGGTAATCAAGTTGGTTTTTGTCACGGGAACTCCAAATTATTCACATGCGAAAGTGTAGTCTGGTGGCTAATATCCTGAACAGCAGAAATATAAAAGAGAAGACGTAAATTCAGAGACAATGACGACAGCAGAATTAAACAAGAATCACCCGTCAGAATGGGACTGGCGGGTGATTCTCAGGGAGGAAACGTTAGTCTGCACGTCCCATTGAGCGTTTTTCAGCGATATGAATACGAATACGCTCCCCGGTCACCATATATTCAGGAACCTGGATAACCAGGCCGGTAGACAGAGTTGCGGGCTTGGTACGGGAACTGGCAGAGGCGCCTTTAATACCGGGTGCAGTTTCAATTATCTCTAAATCGACCGTTTGTGGCAGTTCCAGGGCTAACAGCTGACCATCCCAGGTAAGAACTTGCATATCTGGCATGCCGCCTTCAGGAATAAACTGGAGTTCATCTTCTATCTGATCTTTGGTGAAGATATACGGGGTATAGTCCTCTTTATCCATAAACACATATTCGCTGCCATCAATATAAGAGAAATCGACGAAACGACGGGTCAGTGTGATGGTATCGACAATATCATCTCCCTTGAAACGTTCTTCAACCTTCTGTCCATTACGGACATCAGTGAAACGCATTTTATAGAGCGTGGCTGCACCACGTGCACTGGGTGATTGTACGTCAACATCTTTAACTATCAGTAACTTATCATTATAGTTAAGTACCATGCCGCGTTTGATTTCGTTAGCTCTGGCCATCGATATATCCTGTCAGAAAAGGGAGGGGCTAAAATATTGCGTAAAATTACGCGTGTGGCGCGATTCAGGCAAGCGGATTTCATCGTTGATCGCGTGAATAAAGCAGAAAAGGGAATATCTTTATTGCCAGCAGATTGTTAGAGTTCGGGCTATTATCCCTGCTGGTGGAGATGTGCCGATGGACTGTCGTCCTGACTGTGGCGCTTGCTGTGTGGCACCTTCAATTTCGACCCCGATCCCCGGTATGCCAGAGGGCAAACCGGCCAACACGCGCTGTATTCAGCTGTCTGAGCACAATCGCTGTCTGATTTTTGGCTCGCCGCTACGTCCGGCGGTGTGTGGCGGACTGCAGGCTGTTTACGATATGTGTGGTGATAATCGTCAGCAGGCCATGACTTATTTGATTAATCTTGAAGCGGCAACCGCGCCCTAAACATCCTTAATGCGTACCATGCAGTAAACGGCGATAGCGACCATACCTAATGCCAGATAAAACACCGTGTAGTAGCTCCAGACTTCCGCCACGGTACCTGCCAGTGAACCTGCCATTATCCAGCCTGCACGCACGGTATTGGTATAAAGAGTGGTGGCTGAACCGGCCTGTCCTGGCATCAAATCCTGAAAATAAATCATGCCAATACCCGCCAGAATGCCGATAAATATCGCATTGAATAATTGCAGAATCAGTAACAACATCTCACTCTTTACTGTCAGCATCCCGATAAAAAATAACCCACCAGCCAGAACGGCTATTTGCATCAGCCGTTTTTTACCAAACCGTTTAGCGTAGTAACCGGCAATCAGCATGACAGGGATTTCCAGCCCCGCTGCGGTACCCATCATTATCCCGGCCAGTTTATCCGGCAAATTTAGCTCATTAATAATATAAAGCGGCATATTGATCAGATACAGGCTGTGACATCCCCACATCATTGAACAGGCGATAAACAGTAACAGTGTGTCCCGGCGATGACGCCGTGGGGCTTCTAGCGGCGTTTCGGTGTTTACATTGACTGCGGCCTTCGGCATCGATGGCAGCTTCCAGCGGACAATAATGCCACAGATAATAAAAGTGACAGCGGCTCCCAGATACATGACATCAAAGCCAAAGTTAAGAGCCAGAGCAAAGGCGAGTGGCGGGCCGATAACCCAGGCAAGGGAGATTTGAGCACGTAAAATAGAGCTAAACATCACCGCTTCGCGCCCGGTTTTATCAGCGTGCTCTCGGGCAAGAGCAAATACTTGCGGTGTCGCGGTTGAGCCAAAACTGCTCAGAAAAACCCCGACAATCAATAGAATAAAATAGTTACGGTTCCAGGCAAACAGCAGACAGGCTAAGGCCCCCAGAATGCAGCAGAATAAAATAAGCGATTTACGATCGCCCCGAGTATCAGAATGCCGGGCCAGAAATTGACTGACCAGAATGCCAATGACTGCACTACCGGTAAAGAAAAACCCCACCATCGCCGGGCGAACCTGTACTTCATCCGTTAGAAACAGACTCAGTGTCGGTGTTTGTAGGGCGCTGGCGATACCTGCCAAAAACGCAATCGCCAAAAAGGCCAGAGAAGTTGAGTCTGTTTTTTTACGCAGGGAGATCAGGGGCGTTTGCATACAATCCGGTTATCGATAAAAAGGGCCTGCGAAGTGTACTGATCTGAAGCCAAAATAAACAGTATTCACCGACAAAAACTAATGAAATAGCAAAAATAGTTAACTGTATGAAAATACTCAAACTAAATAACTATTTTGTTGCTGAAAACGCCTCATAAATATCGATTTACCAACAACTTAAATATGAAAAGGTTAGGGTATAATCCCAGCATCTGATATACCGAAAGACAAATGAAATATGACATCGGTAAGGAGTCAGTATGGGCTTGTCGCCGTATCAGCAGGATGCAATGCCTTCCAGGGCAGCAGAACGTCTGTGTTACTCCCTTTCCTCACTAACAGAGACATCAACAGAACCCAGCCACAGGTTATCCCCCGCTGCTTATCAGCACATTCTCTATTATTGTGGTGTGAGGCCAGACTTAACGGGATGGCGCGGTTTTCTTACGGTATTCCTCACGTTGCTGGGTCTGCTAGCCTTAGTGGCAGGAACGGTGTTTTTCATCGCCTGGAACTGGGCAGCTATGCCGAAGATGACCAAGTTTTTATTAGCGCAGCTGTTCATTATCGCACTTGCGGTAGTGGTCTGGTGGCGTTGGTATGATGCAGTGGCGCGTATGGCATTATTAGCTGCAGGACTCAGTTTTGGCGGGTTATTTGCGTTGTATGGTCAGGTCTACCAAACCGGGGCAGATAGCTGGGAATTATTCTATGCCTGGGCTTGCGTCCTGCTGCCATTAGCCTTACTTGGACGGCAGAATGCGTTGTGGTTCTGTACTTGGGTTATCGCTAATCTCGCTTTTCAGCTTTATTATATCAGCCAAAGCGAACTCTTTTTTGGTGATATAGCCTCCTCTTTTTTATCCTGGTTACCTGATTCTATCCTCTATAGCTACCTGATTATTCAAATCGTCTTGCTACTGATACGTGAAGCATTCGCCGAATATGCGGTCAGGCATTCATCTTCTAGCTGGCTAGCCAGCCGTTGGTGTTCACGGGTAATGGCCGCTTACCTGCTACTGACACTGACATCGCTGATTATCGAATCTGTCTGGGCTGAAAAATTTTCCAGTCTGACTCCCTTCATCTTTTTGGTGGTCATCCTGGCCGCTGGCTATCGCTACTATCGCTATCACCGTCCAGATTTGTGTATGTTAACTTTCGGCGTGATCGGTCTGATAGTTACCGGTTATGTCTTGATAATACGCTTTGTTGCCTTCTGGGATATCGGCACGCTGTTCATTAGCGGTGTGCTCATGGTGTTG
>Ga0308165_1003409_pt1 | contig 17095 bp, 15 predicted proteins | sample PhyWR2_FD_201032 | JGI IMG/M metagenome (GOLD analysis project Ga0308165, IMG submission 201032) | Phyllosphere microbial communities from UC Gill Tract Community Farm, Albany, California, United States - DLSLW.R2 | ecosystem: Host-associated > Plants > Phyllosphere > Unclassified | place: USA...
ATGGATGGCTTAGCATCAAGCACTTCCGGCACAGTATTCATCAGATCTGCCGAACGCGGTTCGATGAGATTGGCATAAGGCGAGAGTGCGCGTGAGATATAATGTAGCGGCGACAAAAGCGGCTGTGCGAGATCGCCATCGCCGCTGGCAAGAAGGCCGATAGTGCGGCGTTCCGAACCGGCATCGACCAGACGTGTGGCACCGGCCTGATTGATGCCATCTATGCGGATCACACGGAAATCATTGCGTAGTTCGACAGGAAGGTTGAAACGGGCCGTCGCCTCATTGTTTCCTACTGCGAAGGACAAAGACGCTTCGGCAATGCGGCGGCCTTTATCATCATAAGCTGCTGCATTGAGTGCGCGCGGCATGCTTATGCCTTCGGGTCGAATGGCTTTTGCTTCAAACCCATTAGCTTTGTTTTCAATGGAAGTCAGCGCTACAACCCGATTAAGATTTGCGGCATACCAAAGGATCGAAGCCAGTTGGTCGTTCTGATTGAGCTTGGCGAAAGCTTCACTGTCGCTTGCCTGTGCCAAACCGTCATTCATGAAAGCCAGACGTATTTTTTCGCCCTGTGGTAGGCTTGATGAAAGACGATCGAGTGCTGCTTTGCGATCAACTGGGATCGGGCGTGGCTGCAAGGCTTGCAGACGTTCTGTTGCTCGGCTTCCATCATATGGGCCAATTTCCGAATTGGTGGGTTCTGCCGTGCCAAGCACATAAATCTGCATATTGTTTGCTTCCGCATCGGCAATCAGCTTTTCAGCTGCATTGACGCGTTCAGTCCATTCTTCCGCAGAAGCCCAGCCATTATCGATCATAATTGCCAGCGGCTCATTACCGGAAAGCGTGACAGCGCGCGGGTTCCATACGGGCGAGGCAAGCGCAAAGATCAAAAGTGCCGCAATCAGCAGGCGTAAAAGTGTCATCCACCAAGGGCTTTTGGACGGCGCTTCTTCGCGCTTGAAGACCTGTGCCAGAATTTTGAGCGGTGGAAATGTTTCTTCCTGCGGGCGCGGTGGCGTCATGCGCAGCAACCACCAGATAACCGGAAGTGCAATCAGCCCTGCAAGAATGAGCGGTGATCCGAATGCGAGTGGCAGAAAATTCATCAGCGCGCGCCTCCCGATGAGGATGCGCTCAAAGCATCATGCAATCGCGACAAGGCCTGTGTGGCGGGTGTGTCGGTGCGATGCACGGTAAAGCTCCAGCCAAGGCGTCTGCAAAAATCAGCCAGCGTATCGCGCCGCGCGATATAAAGGCGGCGATAGTCTTCCGCATAGGTTTCCGCACGGCCTGCAACAAGCGTGGTACCGGTTTCAGGATCGCGAAATTCGGTACGACCCGAATAGGGGAAGGCTTCTTCGGCAGGGTCGGCCACTTCCACCAGATGTGCGCGCACGCCGCGACGCGCAAGACTGTCGAGAAGCGCGGTCAGTTCATCAAGCGGATGCAGAAAATCGGAAATTAGCACCACTTCGGAAAAGCGGCGTATCTGGTCAATATCAGGCAAAGCGCGAGCAGAAATATCATGCATTAATGCGCCTGCCAGACGTTCCGCACCATTGCGCGCTGAGAAAGGTTGCAGCAGCGACGGGAAGGCGATGCGTTCACCGGAGCGCGAAAGAAGTTCGGCCAGTGCCAGCGTGAGCACGAGCGAACGCGCCTCCTTTGAGACAGGTGAGAATTGCGAGCGGTAAAGCATGGAAGGCGAGAAATCGCACCACAGCCAGACCGTATGTGCGGATTCCCATTCGCGGTCACGGACATAGGTATGATCGTCGCGGGCTGAGCGCCGCCAGTCGATATGGGCCAGCGATTCGCCTTGAACATAAGGGCGAAACTGCCAGAAGTTTTCGCCGGGGCCGCGTTTGCGGCGACCATGCCAGCCATTCATCACGGTGTTGACGACGCGCTGCGCTTCAACCAGCAGATCAGGGATACTCGATGCGCGCACCCGGGCGCGTGCCAAACTATCCTTGCGGTTTGCTGATGAAACTTCTGCGCCAATCGCCATCAGCTGGCTGCCTTCACCAGATTGGCGATGACATCACGCACATGCATTCCATCAGCGCGGGCTGCGAAATTAAGCGCCATACGATGTTGCAAAACTGGCTCGGCCAAAGCCTTCACATCATCAACGGATGGGGCAAGACGGCCTTCATAAAGCGCACGCGCACGCGCGCAAAGCATGAGCGCCTGACTGGCGCGGGGACCAGGACCCCAAGCGATATGCTTTTTGGCATGCTCATTATCGGCATCAGGGCGTGCTGAGCGGACGAGTTTGAGGATCGCTTCGACCACGCTTTCGGAAACCGGCATGCGGCGCACCAGCGCCTGCATCTGGCGCAGCCTGTCAGCATCGAGAATTGCATGCGGCTTGGCTTCGCTCACGCCCGTTGTTGCAAGCAGGATACGGCGTTCGGCTTCCAATTCTGGATAAAGAATATCTATCTGCATCAAAAAACGATCAAGCTGCGCTTCCGGCAGCGGATAGGTACCCTCCTGCTCCAGCGGATTTTGCGTGGCGAGAACATGGAATGGGGCAGGCAGATCATAACGTTGACCAGCAACCGTCACATGATATTCCTGCATAGCCTGCAAAAGGGCAGATTGGGTGCGGGGCGAGGCACGATTGATTTCATCGGCCATTAGGAGCTGGGTGAAGATCGGGCCTTTGAGATAGCGGAAAGAACGACGACCATCCGCATCCTGCTCCATCACTTCCGAGCCGATAATATCGGATGGCATGAGATCGGGTGTGAACTGGATACGCTGGCCTGAAAGACCAAGGACAGTTCCGAGTGTTTCGACAAGCTTTGTCTTGGCAAGGCCGGGAACGCCAACCAGCAGCGCATGACCGCCAGCCAGAACCGCTACGAGCGTGCGCTCAATAACGCTTTCCTGACCGAAAATGACGGTGCCGATATTTTCTCTAATGCGTGCAATGTCGGCGAGGGCGCGTTCGGCTTCGGCAACAATTTCATCGGGGTTGATAGCTTCGGGCGTAACGACAACGCTCATAGGGACCTCGCAAAAATATCCGCACCTGCAATATAATGTTGAAAACACTATATATGCTGACAAGCCGTGAAACGGTGACTATTTCATGACTTTAAGAATTTTAATCACATTCGAGCAGGAATAACCGAGTCGGATGACAAAAAGCACCCCTGACGGCAAACAAGAGCCGCAAAGTTTAGTAAAGCGTGACGATGGCGTGAGCGGTCTCGAAGCGCTTATTGCGCGTGCGCATGAAGACGCCACCAGCGGCCCTTCCAAGAAAGAGCGAGGAATTGCACCGGTTGAGCGCTGGAATCCCGATTTCTGTGGCGATCTTGATATGGAAATCCGCGCCGATGGAACGTGGTTCTATATGGGAACGCCGATTGGACGCCCACAATTAGTGCGGTTGTTTTCAACTGTGTTGCGCAAGGATGAAGACGGCAAAACCTATCTCGTAACGCCGGTGGAAAAGGTTGGAATTCGCGTCGAAGACGCGCATTTTATTGCGGTGGAAATGCAGGTTTCGGGTGAGGCTCAATCGCAGACACTTACGCTACGCACCAATGTCGGAGATGTGATTGAGGTCAGTGAGGAGAACCCGTTACGCTTTGTCATTGAAAAGACGAGCGGCGGATTGAAGCCTTATATGCTGGTGCGTGGACGGCTCGAAGCCTTGCTGACCCGCGCTGTTATGTATGATCTTGTGGCGCTTGGTGAAGAGATCGAAGTCGATGGTGTGACGATGTTTGCCGTGCGCTCAAAGGGACATGTTTTTCCGATCATGCCGGTTGATGCGCTGGAGGCGGCATTGCAATGAATGATCGTGCATCGCATCTTTTTCCGGCTTTTTCCGCCGGTGGTTTTACGGAGCGTGTGCGCAACTGGCAGCCTGATCACGACGATCTGACCGGCGATCATTCGCTTAATCCCGAATTCACGCAGGCCATGGTGACATCGAAATTGCGCGATGCCGCCGTGCTGGTGCCGGTGGTAGATCGCGGACCAGAGGCCACATTGCTTTTGACACGGCGCACCGAAACATTGCGTAAGCATTCGGGCCAGATCGCTTTTCCGGGTGGGGCAATCGACCCGGAGGATGGGACCGCTGAAAAAGCAGCACTGCGCGAGGCCAATGAGGAAATCGGGCTTGTGTCCGAACGCGCGAACATTATCGGGCATATGCCGCGCTATCTCACAGGCAGCGGCTTTTCAATCACGCCAGTTTTGGCGGTGGTCAATACGCCTTTTGATGTGTATCCGAACCCGGACGAGGTTGCGGATATTTTCGAGGTGCCACTTTCATTCCTGATGAACCCGGCCAATCACCGGCGCGAAAGCCGGCTGTTCAATGGTCAGGAACGCTTTTATTACGCAATGCCATATCATGAGCGATTCATCTGGGGCGTGACCGCAGGCATAATTCGCGGACTTTATGAAAGGCTCTACGCTTGAGCGACACAGTAAATATTTCAGATCGAGCCAAATGGCTGCATACGAAGTCAATGAAGGCGCTTTTTGCAGCGCTTAATCGTGATGGCGGCGAAGTGCGTGTTGTGGGCGGAGCTGTGCGCAACACTTTACTTGGCACAGACGTTAGTGATGTCGATCTGGCCACCACGCATCTGCCGGAAGATACGGTGCGGCTGGCAAAGGAAGCAGGCTTCAAGCCGGTGCCGACCGGTATTGAGCATGGCACCGTAACCGTCGTCGTGCAGGGCCAGCCCTTCGAAGTGACGACTTTGCGCAAGGATGTTGAAACCGACGGCCGTCACGCGAAAGTTGCGTTCGGCACAGATTGGGAAGCAGACGCCGAGCGGCGCGATTTTACGATCAATGCGCTTTATGCAACGGTTGATGGCGATGTGATCGATTATGTCGGTGGTCTTGCCGATATTCAAACAAAAACCTTGCGTTTCATTGGTGATGCAGAAGCCCGTATTCGTGAAGACTATCTGCGCATTTTGCGGTTCTTTCGCTTCTTTGCCTGGTACGGTTCAGGGCGTCCTGAAGCCGACGGTTTGCGCGCCAGTGCGCGTCTGAAAGATGGACTTGATCAATTATCCGCCGAGCGCGTCTGGTCTGAACTCAAGAAATTGCTTTCCGCGCCCGATCCTTCGCGTGCGCTTTTGTGGATGCGGCAGTCGGGCGTTCTAACCGCTATTCTACCTGAAAGCGAGAAATGGGGGATTGATGCCATTCATGGGCTTATGCGCACGGAGGCCGATCTTGGCTGGCCGGTTGATGCGCTTTTGCGCCTTGAAAGCATGGTTCCACCAGATAAAGAGCGAATTGTTGAGTTGGGCAAGCGACTGAAAATGTCCAATGCCGAACGCGCGCGTCTGGAAGCTTGGGCACGCGCTGATCTTGTTGCGCCGGAACTGTCCGAGCAGACACTGAAAAAGCTCGTTTATAGCGGCAGCAAGCAAGCCATCATGGATCGCATCAGATTGAGCTACGCGTCAGCACGCAATGAAGCGGCGGAAAGTGACACGGCGATGATCAGAGCCGGAGGTTTCGCGCGTTTGCTCGATGCGCTGCAAAGCTATGATGCACCGACCTTTCCGGTTACGGGAAGTGATTTGCTTAACCTTGGCATAAAAAAGGGACCTGTGCTCGGCGAAAAGCTGAGGGGGCTGGAAACTCTCTGGATAGAGTCAGGTTTTAGTCTTGACCGCGAAGCGCTTCTGGACAAACTTGAGCGTAGTTTTTGAAAGAACAACGAATGTCAAATATTGATAAATCGACACCACACAATATAGGTTCTGATCCCAAGCAGAATTTTGGCACCGATGGTATTGCGCCGATGGAGCGCCCGGGTGCTGTCACGCGCTTTTTTATGGGCATTGTTGCCTGGGCGGAACGGCTCAATCTCAAATATGCAAAGCTCGGCAATCCACCCGTTTATGACAATACAACTTTTCCGTGGGTAGCAGAAATCGAGAAGGCATATCCGGCTATTCGTGCCGAACTTGAAAAGGTTCTGTTGCGGCAGAGCGAATTGCCATCGTTTCAGGATATCTCGTCGGACGTTAAGACGATCTCGACCGACAACCACTGGAAGACGTTCTTCCTGTTGGGCTTCGGTGTGAAGTCTGAGCAGAATGTCAAAGCATGTCCGAATACATGGAATGCTGTGCAGCATATTCCGGGTCTGACGACTGCGATGTTCTCGATCTTCGAGCCGGGCAAACACCTGCCGCCGCATCGTGGACCTTATAATGGTGTGCTGCGTCTGCATATGGGCATGATCGTGCCGGAACCTGCCAACAAGCTTGCAATCCGCGTCGATAAGCAGATCTGCCATTGGCAGGAAGGCAAGGTTCTGATTTTCGACGATGCCTATGAGCATGAGGCATGGAACCATACCGATCATACGCGTGTGGTGCTGTTTGTGGATTTCGTAAAGCCGCTGAAATTCCCGGCCCGTTTCGTCAACTGGGCGCTGATGAATCTGGCGATCTTCACCCCCTTCATCAAGGAAGGGCTGGATAATCACAATGAGTGGGAAAAGAAGTTTTATGCGCAGGCGGAAAAGCTTCGCAACCAGCCAAAAGCATAAATAAAAAAGGCCGGATAATCCGGCCTTTTTTATTGGAGTATTATGGCCACTTCACCACTGGCGGCATGGATGACAGAATGGAATTCACATTGCCGCCGGTCTTAAGACCAAAGATCGTGCCGCGATCATAAAGCAGGTTGAATTCGACATAGCGTCCGCGACGGATAAGCTGTTCTTCGCGGTCTTCCGGTGTCCAGTCCTTGTTGAAGTTCTGGCGTACCAGATGCGGATAGACGACCGAGAAGCCACGGCCCACATCGCGGGTGAAAGCAAAGTCCTTTTCCCAGCCGCCCTGTTCTTCGGATGAATGCAGCCAGTCATAGAAAATGCCGCCAATGCCACGTGCTTCATCGCGATGGGGCAGATAAAAATATTCGTCGCACCATTCTTTGAGACGCTGATAATCGACAATGTCATTGTGCTTTTGGCAGATGAAGCGGAATGCCTTATGGAAGGCAAGCGTATCCGGGTCTTCCTGTGTGCGGCGGCGATCAAGCACAGGTGTTAGATCAGCACCGCCACCGAACCATTGCCGTGAGGTCACGACCATGCGCGTATTCATGTGTACAGCAGGCACATTCGGATTCTGCGGATGCGCGATCAGCGAAATGCCGCTGGCCCAATAACGCGGGTCTTCTTCGGCACCGGGTATCTGCTTGCGGAATTCAGGAGAGAATTCGCCATGAACGGTTGAGACATGCACGCCGACTTTTTCAAAGACGCGGCCATGCATGATGGACATCACGCCGCCACCACCATTGCCTTCGTCTTTCTGCCACGGCGTGCGAACAAAGCGGCCCGGTTCCTGATCGGAGAGTTGCCCCTGCAAGTCGTCTTCGAGCTGCTCGAAGCTCGCGCAGATACGGTCGCGTAATTCCTCGAACCAGTTTTGCGCGGCGCGTTTTTTCTCTTCGATATCTTGCGGGATGATTGCCGGAATTTCGTCGCGCTGCATTTTGTACCCTCTCACGCAATGTATCTTACAAATCTATAGTCATGACTTAGCAAAGTCTTGCGGTGGCGCAAAGAGTGAAGGCTGAGAGGTATGCGCGTGTAAATTGCTCTCCCCAAGAAAAGACTCGTCATAAACGCGTTGCTTGCCTATCTTAATCCTCCAAGGGATTGAAAGTTCCCTGTTCCGGGAGGCAACTGCATGACCGCATCACCGCCCAAACCACCGCTTGAAGGCTTGCGAAAGCAGCTGGAAAAAGGCCGTGCGAACAAAAGCCGGCTCCCGCGAGATGGCTTTATCCGCGAGACTTTTGCCCTGCCTAGACAGGCCGCACGCGACAAAGCACGCGAATGGTTCGAGAGTTTTCCCAAGGCTGCCTACTGGACAGAAATCGAAAGCTGGTGCGAGCGACCCGATGATGTGATCGAATTCACAATGCGACGCTTGCCGACTTCTGATTAAAGCTCGGCTATAATCAGAGATTCTTTTTGCGCGCATCTTATCCGAAAACCGGTTTCCACTTTTTGGGGTGCGTTTCTGATCTGATTAAAGTTCGGCTTCGGGAACTGATTCCGGTTGGCCGTATAAGTCGTTGAAATAAGATTCAGATTAGACATTTAAAAAAGCACTCTTCGGATTTTCCAAAGAGTGCTTGGATTTCTGAGTCGTTATAGCATTACCGAACTATTTGGCTTCCGTCTGGGGTGCCTGTTCCCAAGACTTCCAATCCTTGATGATGCTGTTGGCATAGATCTTACCAACGCGGTAAGCATTGGTTGTTGCAAGCGGGAAACCACCTGACTTTGCGGCCAGTGATTCAGAAGCTGTCTGGTCTTTGCCCTGACGATCGAAGTTAGACGATGTGCGCAGCAGCGCGATGCGGTTAAAGTCGAGCTTGCCTGCATCGGCTGCACGCTTGAGCGCGGTCAGCGTTGCATTGTCTTCCATCTGTGATGTGCAATAGTCGGCTTTTCCATCGGTCAGGAGCTTCGACCACTGTTCCATGGCTTCACCGAGTTTGGTTCCATGCCAGTAAGTGTCGGCGGATGCGGTGTCACAGATCGTCACTTTAGGCGCGCTGGTTGCAGCTTCTTCTGTATAATGTTTGCGATATTCCTTCGCATCATCGCTGTCGAGAAGTTCGACGCCTTTGGTGGTCGCAAGCGCATAGTCGGCGAGCTTGCCATTGAGTTCAAACACTTCTGTACCAGCCGCCCATTTTGGCTTTTCGCCGGGCTTTGCTGCACCCAGACCGAAGAAATCGGTTGGCCAGCCTTCAGGCGCTTCACGAATATCGATACGGTGGTTGAGGGTTCCATCGATGGCATATTTCGCCCAATGGGCCGAACCGAGCGTGCCGTGCTTGGGATCAACCCCTGCAATACCGGCGATGAGGAAATAGGTGTTTTTAAGGTCGAGCTTGTCGCTTAATGCCATTGCTGAAACAGCCGTTGCCGCATTCGCAAAGCCCATGGCGGTCGTCATGTGGCAGAGGCCTTCCGCCGTGCAATCGATCTCTGGATATTCGGAACTCAAACCCGGCAGCTTCAGCTTCTGCGTGAATTTTTCACCTTCAAGCCATGGCTTGGCTTCTTCACCAAACATGGTGATGACCATAACCTTTGGGGTAACGGTTTCAGGCGTTTGCGCAAAGGCTGGTGCGCCGATGACAGTCGTGAGAAGTGAGGTCGAAAGAATAACGGTACGGAATGACGGTTTCATGAAAACAGGAACCTTTCTGGGTGTATAAAATTTACTTCGGGAAATGATTCCGCCTCACGGTCTATGTGCCTGAACCAGAATCGATTTCGAGATTTCGCTGGCGAAGAGCTTCGCCTGCTGTAAGCGCCACGGAAACGGCAAGATTGAGGGATCGCGCGCCCGGCACCATTGGGATGATCAGCCGCGCGTCGGCCACATCTTGAATACTATCCGGCACACCCGCAGACTCACGTCCAAAAAGCAGGATATCATTTTCTTGAAATTGATATTGCGTATAGGACGCCGCAGCTTTCGTCGAAAACAGCACAAGGCGCTTGCCCGCTCGCTTGCGCCATTCGTTAAAATGCTGCCAATCGGCATGACGGGTGAGGGCGGCTTGTTCGAGATAATCCATGCCGGCGCGTTTAAGCGAGCGGTCGGAAACATCAAAACCCGCAGGCTCAATGAGATCGACCGCAAAGCCAAGGCAGGCGGCCATGCGCAAAATCGTTCCCGTGTTACCGGGAATGTCAGGCTGGTAAAGGGCGATACGCAGTTCCATATGAAGGCGGTAACGTACAAAATCAGTCGCTGCAAGCCTTGAGATTGATCGCTCCCATCGCGTCAACACATCAATAGACGTGAATTGAGCGGTGAGTGCATTCATCACGAAAATATTCTCTTTTTGTTCCTGTTGTATCTTGGAAATTGGGTAAGGGCTTTGTAAAAGGATCGCCATGTTTACATGGTTTGAAAAACGACTCGAAGCTTATCCCGAAGAACCGCCGCGCGAACCGCCCCGCGGGCTGGTTGCCTTTTGCCTTTATTATTCGCGTGGTGCATGGCCATGGATTATTGGCATGGCGATTTTCACGACGCTGATTGCTATTATCGAAGTGTCGCTCTTTGCCTTCATGGGCAATATTGTCGACTGGCTTTCGCACCAGTCGCGTGAGACATTTTTGAGCAATGAAGGCTGGCGGCTTTCATTGATTGCAGGTGTCGTGCTGGTCATTTTGCCGGGTGTGGTACTGATCCATTCGCTGCTCATTCACCAGACATTGCTCGGCAATTATCCGATGCGAATTCGCTGGTTGATGCATCGCTATCTGATCCGTCAATCCATGTCGTTCTTTCAGGATGAGTTCGCCGGACGTATCTCGACTAAGCTGATGCAGACTTCGCTTGCCGTGCGCGAAACGGTAATGAAGCTGCTCGACGTATTGAATTATGTCATCGTCTATTTCGCAGGTACGCTGTTCATTGCGGCCTCTGCAGATATTGTTCTGATGATTCCGTTTGCCGTATGGCTTCTCGTTTATATGGTTCTGCTGCGCTTCTTCATTCCACGATTGCGGGTGATTTCCGAACAGCAGGCCGATGCGCGCTCATCCATGACCGGGCGTATTGTTGATAGCTATACCAATATCGCGACCGTCAAATTGTTCTCGCATTCAAGCCGCGAAGAATCTTACGTGAAAGAAAGCTTAGATGGGTTCCTTGGTACTGTGCATCGGCAGATGCGCATGATCACCATGTTCCATTTCACGCTTTATCTTGCGAATTGCATTCTGCTGTTTGCGGTGGGTTTGATCGGCATTAATCTCTGGATGAATGAAGCCATTTCAGTCGGTGCTGTTGCGGTGGGAATCGGTCTTGTGCTGCGTCTCAATGGTATGTCGCAATGGATCATGTGGGAAATGTCGGCGCTGTTCGAAAATATAGGCACCGTCGAAGACGGAATCACCACGATTTCGCGTGCGCATGAAGTGGTCGACGTTCCGAACGCACCTGTACTTCATGTCAGCAAGGGTGCGCTGGATTTTGATAAAATCGGCTTCCATTACGGCAAGGGTAAAGGCATCATTGAAGCCCTGTCGCTGGATATTCAGGCTGGACAGAAGATTGGTCTCGTTGGGCGTTCTGGTGCCGGTAAATCTACGCTGGTCAATCTGTTGCTGCGTTTCTACGATCTTGAGAAGGGGCGCATCCTCATTGACGGGCAGGATATTTCTCAGGTTAAGCAGGATTCGCTGCGTGCCAGCATCGGCATGGTGACACAGGATACCTCGCTGCTGCATCGCTCGGTGCGCGAAAACATCATGTATGGTCGTCCTGATGCTACGGATGAAATGGTCGAACGCGCTATTCGTCTGGCACAGGCTGATCAATTCATTCCGTTGCTGACAGATGCCAAAGGGCGGCGCGGTCTTGATGCGCATGTTGGCGAACGGGGTGTGAAGCTCTCCGGTGGTCAGCGTCAGCGTATCGCGATTGCGCGTGTGATGCTCAAAGATGCGCCGATCCTCATTCTGGACGAGGCAACGTCTGCGCTTGATTCAGAAGTTGAAGCAGCCATTCAGGACAGTCTCAACACGCTGATGGAAGGCAAGACTGTCATTGCAATTGCGCATCGCCTTTCGACCATTGCAGCGCTTGATCGTCTGGTGGTGATGGATAAGGGCCAGATTGTCGAAGATGGCACGCATGAGGAACTTGTAGCGCTTGGCGGCATTTATGCCGGACTATGGGCGCGCCAGTCGGGTGGGTTCCTTGGTTTTGAAGATCAGAGCGAAGCGGAACTGACACAGTAAGGAATACGCAATTGATGAAAGCGGTTTATAGCCTGTTCGAGCGCTGGGTTGATCCCTTCCGCGAACCGGACAAGCTTAGACCGCCTTCTACAACGCTGGCGTTTCTCTGGCATTATGCGCGACAGGCCAAATGGCCGCTCGCAACGGCTCTGGCTGTTGGCGGTCTTGCGCCTTTGGTTGAAGCAGGGCTGTTTTATTTTACCGGCAGGCTGGTCGATATTCTTGATCAGGCAGGACGAGCGGGTGCCGAGCGAAGCTGGTCAGAACTGTTTCAGGCCGCTGGCCCGGAACTGCTGTTCATGGCGGTTACGGTTCTGGTAATTCGTTTTATTGTTACAGCGCTGACGACGATGCTCGAAGGCCAGACGCTTTCGCCAGGTTTCTATAATATGATCCGCTGGCAGGCGAACTCCTATGTTCAGCGTCAGTCTTATGCGTTTTTTCAGAATGATTTTGCCGGGCGGATTGCCACCAAAGTCTGGCAAGCCGGACAAGCGGCAGGAGATCTGATCGAAAGCCTTATTCAGGTCGTCTGGTTCATGGCGATCTACAGTATCACGACGCTGGTTCTCGTCGGACAGCTCGACTGGCGGTTAGCGGCTGCGGTCATTGTCTGGATTGTGGCTTTTGGATTAATCGCAAGACATTATCTGCCCCGCATCCGCAAGAATGCAGAGGCATCAGCTGAAGCAGGCTCGATGATCAACGGACGCATCGTTGATAGTTATTCCAATATACAGACAATCAAGCTTAATACCGTTGATGATGACGAGCGCTACATGCGCGAGGGCTTCACCCGTTATCTCGCGGCAGTCTTTCCATTTATGCGCTCATTGACAGGCGTGCGGCTTGCCATGACAGCCCTTTCGGGCGTGATGATTGTGGTGATTGCGGGCATCACTATCGATTTGTGGACGAAAGATGCGATCACCGTCGGGCAGGTGTCTTTCACGCTGGGTTTGATCCTGCGTCTTAATATGCTGCTTGGCCGCTTGATGATGCAGCTGAACGGCATGCTACGGCAGCTTGGCCTGATCGAAAACTCGATGAAGCTTTTGTCGGCGCCGCTTGGTCTGGAAGATAAGCGTGACGCAAAGCCATTGCTGATTACCGATGCACGGATCGATATTCAGAATGTCACTTTCCATTATGGCAAAGCTGCCGGTGTTCTCGATAAGATCAATTTTTCCATCAAGGGTGGCGAGCGCATCGGGCTGGTGGGTCACTCTGGTGCTGGTAAGTCCACGCTCGTCAATCTGATCCTGCGGCTCTACGATGTTGAAAAAGGTGCCATTCTTGTTGATGGTCAGGATGTGCGCGATGTGACGCAAGCCTCGCTGCGACGTGCATTTGCGGTTGTCAGTCAGGAGACGGCGCTTTTGCACCGTTCGCTGCGTGATAACATCATGCTGGCGCGCGACGATGCGACGGATGAAGATCTTACGGAGGCCGCACGACAGGCAGAAGCGGACGAATTCATTGCAAGGCTTGAAGACTTCAACGGTCGCAAATCCTTTGATGCTTTCGTGGGCGAGCGAGGTGTGAAGCTCTCGGGTGGTCAGCGTCAGCGCATTGCAATTGCACGCGCCATTTTGAAAAACGCGCCGATCCTTATTCTGGATGAGGCAACATCCGCGCTCGACTCAGAGGTTGAAGCTTCGATCCAAGAAAATCTTCGTCAGCTCATGGAAGGCAAGACGGTGATTGCCATTGCGCATCGTCTTTCGACCATTGCAGCCCTTGATCGTCTCATTGTCATGGATAAAGGGCGGATTGCTGAAGAAGGTACCCATGAGGAACTCATTGCGCGAGGCGGTATTTATGCCGGTCTCTGGGCGCGTCAGTCGGGCGGTTTTCTGGGTGTAAACGACTGATCTGGCATATTTATAGATGATGGGCATCGGGCCGCCAGAGAACTGTTTCTGGCGGCTTTTCTTTTTGGGGGAGTTTGAAAACCAGCCGACAAAGTAGCCTGCGACATGGTGCCGTCCTATAGGGTTGGCGTCTGGACAAGCCTTTTCAACCTGCCTACACCTGAATGTTGAGATGGAGGGAATTTCGTTCTGCAAGCAATTGTAGAACCGCTTTTTGCGTGAGCGCAAAAGGCTGAACTGCTTTTGCGTAATTGCAAAGGGACGAGGGGAGTTATCAATTGAATATCCAGGTTAAAAAGGAATTGGCACGTGAGCGCACACGACACGGCTGAGCCGACACGACGTGATTTTTTGTATATTGCGACGGGAATGGCCGGTGTCGTCGGCGTCGGCGGACTGGCATGGCCGTTTATCGACCAGATGCGCCCCGACGCCTCGACGCTTGCTGCTGCGTCCATTGAAGTCGATGTGTCTTCCCTTGAGGAAGGTGCATCGATGACCATCAAATGGCGCGGCAAGCCAGTTTTTATTCGCAATCGTACCGCAAAAGAAGTTGAGGGTGCCAAGGTCACAGCGTTGAGTGACCTGAAAGACATTGCTGCACGCAATGCCAACCTTCCTTTGGATGCTGAAGCAACCGATGTGGCCCGTTCGGCGGGCGAGGGTAAAGAAAACTGGATCGTCATGATCGGTGTTTGTACCCACCTTGGTTGTGTACCGCTCGGTGAAGCAGGGTCTTTCGGTGGCTGGTTCTGCCCGTGCCACGGTTCGACTTATGACACCGCCGGTCGTATTCGCAGCGGTCCAGCGCCGGAAAACATGCATATTCCAGAATATGCTTTCACTTCCGATACGGTCATCAGGGTCGGCTAAAACAGATCTTGGGGAGATAAAATATGAGTGGTCATCACTCCACATATACGCCTTCGACCGGGATTGGGAAGTGGGTCGACGAACGACTTCCTTTGCCACGCCTTGTCTATGATTCCTTTGTTGCCTATCCGACGCCGCGTAACCTGAACTATATGTACACGTTTGGCGGCATTTTGAGCTTCATGCTCATTGCCCAGATTCTGACCGGCATCGTACTGGCCATGCATTATGCAGCCGATACGGGCCTTGCATTCAACTCGGTTGAAAAGATCATGCGCGATGTCAACTCCGGTTGGCTGCTGCGCTATATGCACGCCAATGGTGCATCGTTCTTCTTTATCGCGGTTTATCTGCATATTGCGCGTGGTCTTTATTACGGTTCCTACAAGGCACCGCGCGAGTTGCTCTGGATTTTGGGCGTTGTGATCTTCCTTCTGATGATGGCAACTGCTTTCATGGGCTATGTGCTTCCATGGGGACAGATGTCTTTCTGGGGCGCAACCGTTATTACTGGCTTCTTCACTGCGTTTCCGGTGATAGGCGAGCCGATCCAGCAATTGCTACTCGGTGGTTTTGCTGTCGATAATCCAACACTCAACCGCTTCTTCTCGCTGCATTATCTGCTGCCGTTTATGATTGTTGGTGTGGTTATCCTGCACGTCTGGGCGCTGCATGTAACAGGCCAGACCAACCCGACTGGTATTGAAGTCAAGTCGAAGACTGATACGCTGCCGTTCACGCCTTATGCGACCATTAAGGACGCTTTTGGTGCGCTCGTCTTCTTCATCTTCTTCGCTTATTTCGTCTTCTATATGCCGAACTTCCTCGGTCACCCGGATAACTATATTCAGGCTGACTCTCTGAAGACACCGGCGCATATCGTGCCTGAATGGTACTTCCTACCGTTCTACGCGATGCTGCGTGCGATCACCTTCAACATCGGCCCGATCGACTCCAAACTTGGTGGCGTTCTGGTGATGTTTGGCTCGATTGCCATCCTGTTTGTCGTGCCATGGCTCGATACATCGAAAGTTCGTTCGGCTGTTTATCGTCCGTGGTTCAAGCTGTTCTTCTGGCTATTTGTCATCAACGCTATTTTCCTTGGCTGGTTGGGTTCGCGTCCGGCGGAAGGCGTCTACACGATGATGGCGCAGTTTGGCACGCTTTACTACTTCGCATTCTTCATCGTCATCATGCCGGTTCTTGGCTTGATCGAGACACCGAAACGCCTTCCAAATTCGATCACGGAAGCGGTTCTGGAAAAGAACGAAGGCAAGCCTGAGATTACCCCTGTGGGAATCAACGGTTGAAGCAGCGGGAAATTAAGGACGTAAAAATGAAAAACATCCTCAAGAATTTCGCTGCTTTCGGTATTGCTCCGTTGGTGGCTCTTGGAGTGACGATGGGTGGGGCTTTCGCCGCTGGCGGCGAAGGCGAAGCTGAGCATTATCCTATTCATCATCCCAGGGAGGAAAGCTGGAGCTTCTCAGGTCCATTTGGCACCTATGATAAAGGCCAGCTGCAGCGGGGACTGAAAGTTTACAAGGAAGTATGCGCGGCTTGCCATTCGATGAACCTTGTTGCTTTCCGAAATCTGGAAGCGCTTGGTTATTCACCGGAGCAGGTGAAGGCTTTTGCTGCGGAATATGAGGTGACAGATGGTCCGAATGCCGATGGTGAAATGTTCACCCGTAAGGCAGTTCCAACGGATCATTTTCCATCACCATTTCCGAATGCGAATGCCGCTGCAGCTGCCAATAATGGTGCAGCACCGCCCGATTTTTCGCTCATTGCCAAGGCACGAGCGGTTGAGCGTGGCTTTCCGACCTTCGTCACAGACATATTCACACAATATGCCGAAGCAGGTCCGGACTACATTCACTCGCTTCTGACCGGCTATGATGAGCAGCCGCCGGCAGGCGTGGAAGTTGCGGAAGGCACATATTACAATCCGTATTTCATCGCGGGAAAGTCGCTGGCTATGGCTAAGCCGCTTAGTGATGATCAGGTGACCTATGATGATGGTTCGCCGCAGACGGTTGATCAGTATGCGCGTGACGTTTCAGCGTTTCTGATGTGGTCTGCTGAACCGCATCTGGAAGAGCGCAAAAAGATTGGCTTCCGGGTTATTATTTTCCTCGTCCTGTTTGCTGGCCTTGTTTACATTGCCAAGCGGTCTGTCTGGTCGAATGTGAAGCACTGATCTTTGTCAATCCAATTTAATAAAAAGGGCGCCGAGAGGCGCCCTTTTTATTGGGTTGCATCACAAGCCGTTCATAAACGCGCAAACATGCTTGGCGTGATGTCCATATCGTGGTTGAAGAGAGTTTAATATAATTGATAAGCCGCTGCTGCCTACATTAGATAGCGTTATGGCTTTTCCTCTGAAAGGACTGAACATGGAATCCGGCCTTAAAGCCACGTTGAAAGACGCGATCAGAACGATTCCCGATTATCCGAAGCCGGGTGTTCAGTTCCGCGATGTTACGACGCTGATGGGTGATGCGCGGGCTTTCCGCCGGGCAGTCGATGA
>Ga0308165_1003416_pt1 | contig 17060 bp, 16 predicted proteins | sample PhyWR2_FD_201032 | JGI IMG/M metagenome (GOLD analysis project Ga0308165, IMG submission 201032) | Phyllosphere microbial communities from UC Gill Tract Community Farm, Albany, California, United States - DLSLW.R2 | ecosystem: Host-associated > Plants > Phyllosphere > Unclassified | place: USA...
CAGCCAATCACCGAGAGCTACGACAAGCCGCCACTGACATGTGGCGTGAAATCTCGTGCCTGAAATCTGCATGACAGAGGCCACAAAGAATGAGCCATGTCTGCACTCTCGTTAAAGTAACAGTGCCAACTCAAGCTGTGATAGAATGTTTTGAAGAGTACAGCCGGCGTTTCAGATACCCGCGCCGCTAGTCTCACTGAAATAGGTCAAGCAGCAGTCTTGGAAATTGTTGGTAGCGTGGGGTAGTAATATGGTAAAAATGAACAAGCTACACCAGCACTGTTTCTAACCGTTCTACGATTTCGCGCCCAATAGGGATAGAAGACGTTGCAGCAGGTGAGGGGGCATTGCATACATGTAACTGGCGTTCCGTTTGCATGAATAGGAAATCTTGCAGTAGCGTTCCATCCTCCATAACGGCCTGAGCGCGGATGCCTGCGCCGGGTTTGGTCATGTCTGCCATGGTGAGGCTAGGGCAATATTTTTGGCACATTTCCAGATAACGCTTTCGAGAGATTGAATTGCTGAATTCGTCCAATCCAGTGCGCCAATGTGCTCGTGCTAAGCGCCAAAAGCCGCCAAATCCGGCCATGTCAAGCATATCCTTGGCGTTGAAGCTCAGCTTTGGATAGCCTTCTCTGTGAAAACCAAGCACTGCATTCGGCCCGACCGTTATGCGTCCGTCGATCATCCGCGTTAAGTGTATTCCGAGAAACTGCAGCGCTGGATCAGGAACCGGGTAAATCAAACGCTTTACGATCGCCGAACGCGATTGTGGCAGAGTATAATATTCGCCGCGGAAAGGTAGGATGTGGTGCCTGGGCTTCAAACCGCCGATACGCGCAATGCGGTCCGATTGCAGCCCAGCACAGGCGATCATTCTTTCTGCACGAACGTTATGACCGTTATCCAAACCAATTGTAACGCCGGAGCCGTCTTCGTGAATGCTGACGACCCTGCCACCGGTTAGTAGTTCTGCATTCTTGTCACGGAGGAGCTGTGCCATGGCGGTACAGATCTCACGATAATCCACTATACCGGTTGATGGGACCAATATTGCACCACTGCCGGAAATATTGGGCTCCAATAGCTTTAATTGGGCGGGAGACACTTCTTCGACCTTGATGCCGTTCTCGCGCGAGCGCTTGATGAGCGCATGCATCCGTTCCAATTCGATAGTGTTGGTCGAAACGATTAGTTTGCCGCATGTCTCGAAACGAATATCGCGTTCGATGCAAAAGTCTTTGGTCGCACGTTCGCCCTCTCTGCACAGGCGGGCTTTTAGAGAACCAGGGGCATAATAGACCCCCGCGTGTATCACTCCGCTATTATGTCCGGTCTGATGTTGCGCGAAACCGCCTTCTTTTTCGATCAGGACTATTTTGGCTGCTTTGTCGCGCCGCATGATTTCCATCGCTGTGGCAAGGCCGACAATCCCTCCGCCAATGATGCAGTGCGAATAGATCATGAAACCTCCCAATGGTCTGATCAAAGTACGGAAACCCGGCGGCAATCGTGAGATCACCGCCCGATTTGAGATTATGAGCCTTTTAGGTTGGCGATTTCCGGGAAATAGACATCTTTCCAATTGTCGGTGGTGCGTTTGACCAGTCCGACCTTGTTCATATGCTTGAGGAACGTCAGGGTATTCTGTGGTGCTGCATCCCAGATCATGTCAGGTTTCTGGATGATCGACAGAGCCTCTTCATGCGTGAAATTTTTCACGTCCATCTCTATCCAAACATCAGCTGCATAGTTGGGATCGGCTTTTATTATTTCTTGAGCCTCTTTCAACGCTGCGATAAAGGAGGGCAGCAGTTTCGGATTGTCCTGAGCAAAGCGATCCGTTGCCCATGCGATCGCAACCGGATAGGGGCCACCGACAATATCCCAGCTGTTTGCAACAGCATGCACGCGCTTGTCACGTAGTGCGATATCCTGAAACGGCGATTGGGAGAAATGGCTGTTTATATCATGGCCGCCCAGCATCGCAGCGAGCGCATCGGGATGCCCCATGGATACGGTGAACGAATCGATGTCCATCGCTTTATCTTTACCCATTTCCTTGGCGGCCAGCATTTGCAGCATAACAGCTTGGTTGGACACCTTCACCGCTGGCAGCGCGATCTTGTCAGAAGTACTAAAATCCTTGATCGATTTAATATTGGGATTGGTCGTCAGCAAGAATTGCGGATGCGATGAAATTGACGCAATCCCCTTCACCTTAAGGTTGTCTTCGGTTCGCGACCATATCGTCAAAAGCGGTGGAATTCCACCTGATGCTATATCCAGACTGCCCGACAACAGTGCTTCGTTCATGGCCGACCCGCCCGTGAAGCGCAGCCATTGAGTAGCTATATCCACACCAGAATCCTTGGCATGCTTCTCAAAAAGTTTCTCTTTCTCCATAATCATTAGTGGCAAATAGGCCACGCCGGGTTGCTTGGCGATGCGAACCAACTTACCTTCCGCCAAAGCAGGCGTTTGTAAAGCAAACACGGCAAGGCAAACGGTGATAAAAGAACGTACAAATCTCGTCATTAGTTACCCTTTCAGAAGCGAATGCGTTTCCACCAAACTGAATTGTAATAAGAATGGCCAACCTTTGGATGGCATGAAGGCTCAGAGCGCAACTCGAAGAGTGTGAAACGGCTTTCTGATAAGATGCGCATTAAAACAGATGATTAGAGCGCCGATCTGGTTTCATCAGATAGGCGCTCTAATCGCCAACATCCTAGCTTCCGTTTGCGTCTTTGACTGTGTCGAAGAATAGATCGCGCCAATTATCTGTATCCCGCGTTATCAGACCAACCCGTGCCATGTAGTTTACGTATGGCAGCAGACGCTCTGGGGTTGTTGTCCACTTGGTCTGCGGATCCTTGATGAGGGCAACAACCTCTTCCTGTGTCAGGTTCGTGTTTTCGGCTTTCATCCAGATTTGTGCGGCTTTTTCCGGGTTTGTCGTGATGAAAGAAATGCTCTCTTCCAGTGCAGCCATCAACGCTTCGACAAGTTTGGGGTTATTCTCGATGAAGTCGTTCTTGGCCCATATCGCTGTGAATGTGTGCGACCCTCCTAACACATCATAGCTGTCCAGAACCTTGTGGGCACCTGCCGTCTTGGCTTCAAGATTCTGGAACGGCGGCGAACCGAAATGCGAGTTTATTTCAGATTGGCCACCCATCAGAGCAAGCTGCGCGTCAGGATGTCCCATCGACACCGTGAAGGTATCTAAGTCTGCATGTTTGCCCTCTCCAAGATATTTCTCAGCACCCATCTGCAGGGTAATGGCTTGGATTGAGGTTTTTACCGCGGGTAAGGCAATTTTGTCTCCGCTTGAGAAATCAGCAAGCGATTGAATGTTTGGATTTGTTGTCATCAGATGCAATGGCATTGACGCGAGAGCCGAGATACCACGAATTTTGATGTTGTTTTGCGTCCTCGCCCAGATTGTCAGCATGGGCGTTGTGCCGCCAGCAGCTATGTCGAGGTTGCCTGATAGCAATGCTTCATTCATGCCGGATCCGCCGGTAAAGCGCAGCCATTCTGTGGTTACCTCCACTCCGGCTTCTTTGGCGTGTTTTTCCAGCAGGCCTTGGGCATGAACAAGCGTCAATGGCATGTAGCCGATGCCGAACTGGCGGGCCAGCCGGACGTTCACGGTTTCGGCAACCGACGTCACTACGGTACAAATTGATATGACAGAGGCAAGTGCGACCGATAAACTAAATTTTTTCATGTAGTTTCTCCCTGAGACCATGGCTATTTGGCTAATAGGTCCATCCCGCAGGCATGGACCGTGGTTTCAGTGCTGCACGCCCCAGCGGTGGATTGTGTAGCGTTCGATGGTGCGGAAAATCAGGTTTTCGACAACCAGACCGATAACAATGACAGTCAGCAAACCGGCAAATACCTTTGGAATGTCGAGTAGATTTTTGTTCTCAAAAATGAACCAACCAAGACCGCCTGAACCGGAGCTGACACCGAAAACCAACTCAGCCGCGATCAGCGTCCGCCAGGCAAAGGCCCATCCAATTTTAAGACCGGTGAGAATGCTCGGAAACGCCGCCGGGATCAGTATTTTGCAAATAAAACCTATGCCTGTCAGGCCATAATTGCGACCAACCATCTTTAGTGTCTTGCTGACGCTCAGGAAGCCTGAATGCGTATTCAGAGCAATCGCCCATGTAACTGAATGGACCAGCACGAATATAAGGCTGCCATTGCCCAGTCCGAACCAGATTAGTGCAAGCGGCAGAAGTGCGATTGCTGGCAGCGGGTTGAACATCGATGTCATTGTTTCGAGAAAGTCGGTGCCGATACGCGACGCCATGGCAAGTGCCGTCAAGGACGCTGCTAGCACAATTCCGATCGCATAGCCCATCAGAAGTACCTTGATTGACACCCAGGCTGCGGCTGGCAGCGTACCGTTCATAACAGCGCTAATGAATGCGCCGACGGTTGCAGTAAAGGTAGGAAACAATAGATCGTTATTGAGGAAACGGCCGTAGACTTCCCATATGCAGGCTAGCACGACCAGAATAAACAGCTTACGTAACCAAGGCTCACGATAGAGCATCTCGAAAGTGGAAAGCGGTTGTTCGATGATAGTAAGATCTCCGCCTTTTACCTCTTCATGATAAATCTCCGGGCGGTCGGTTGTGGCTCCGGGACGCAGGGGCACAATTCGCGCGATTTTCTCAAGCATGTTCCGCATCCTCAGGTTCATGTGCGAAAAGCATCTGGTGGATGTGGCGCTCTAATTCGGCGGCCTCGCGTGGATCGGTCGTGCTGTTCAACTCGGCCTTGACCCTACCTGGATGCGGCGATAGCAGAAGGATGCGGTTACCAATCTTGATTGCCTCAGCGATGGAGTGGGTGACGAACAGTACGGTGAATCGAGTTTCTTCCCACAGCCTCAGCAGTTCATCCTGCATCTTTCGCCGGGTCAGCGCATCGAGCGCTGCGAAGGGTTCATCCATCAAAAGGATATCCGGCTCCATCGCCATGCCACGGGCAATGGCTACGCGCTGTTTCATGCCGCCGGAAAGCATGTGTGGATGGCTGTCGGCAAATTTTGCAAGGCCAACTTTTTCCACATAATGCATTGCCTTTTCTTCGGCTTGCCGCTTTGACATCTGTTTGGCATTTTGCAATGCAAAAGAGACGTTCTGCTTGACCGTCTTCCAAGGCAGAAGCTGGTCAAACTCCTGAAAAACCATCATCCGGTCCGGTCCAGGGTGAGTTATTTTGCGTGAGTTAAGTGTCATTTCACCTTCGGTGGGCTTGATATATCCACCAACGGCCTTTTGAAGTGTGGATTTTCCGCAGCCCGACGGCCCCAGAAGAATAAAGCGATCCCCCTGGTAAACATCGAAGCTGACACGATAGGTTGCCGTTATAAGATGATGTGGCGTCTTGTATTGCAACGTGACGCCACGAACGGCAAGCAGCGGATCTTTGTGCTGCATGTCTCCTCCCTGTGGTTTTTCTGACGTGCAACTGCTAAGGGCAGGTTGCCGTGATTTTTTTTGCCCTCCTAGATGAAGAGCCTCGATCCGATCCTGCTTCCTCCTTGCAGAAATCGTCCGATGAAGATCATTCCTAGATCAAACTCCTCTTTGATCCATGTTGATCGCCTCCTTATTTAAGAACTGTATTTGAAAATTTTGCTACTACGAACAGATTAATTCTTATTGTTATCGAAAGAATTTCTTACAGTATTGTATGCCAACCGGGCTATCATAGTTCAATTTCGTTGATGTGTTTCAGAGCATTAAGCCAAATTGGGGCAGGGGGCTTCAATGACTTTTTCGATAGGTACTGCGCTTGAAAGTGCAATGAAAGATACTTGCTCGAAGATTGGTTAGGTACTTAAGATCGATTTCATTGCGTTATTTTCAGCGCTCAGCTGATAGAGTGCATTGTGGAGGAGGCTTTCTGCCTGATCGTCAAATAGTCGTCTTGTAGACGCAGTTCGTGGCTGTACGTCTGCGTGTTCTGCAAAAAAATGTTAGATGATGCGTCATAAGCTTAATTTCCCGCAGACCAGAATGCAGAGCCACCTCAAATTTTGTAAGATTTTCTATCCTCAAATGCAGCGATTATTGATAGTTTAACTTACAAAATTATTTAGAATTAGTTCCTTTCTGTTAGACAATCTCGCATATACGATAGAGATCACGAGATAAGACAACAGGTGCGCTGTGAACGAAAACATTAAGACAATGAAGGTTTTGGTCTGGCGCGGATCGGGCGATCAGGGTGAATACCAAACTTTCTCGGTACCAGCGCAAGACAATCAGACCGTTCTGGATGTGGTCAGTTGGATCCAACAGACTGTCGATCCCTCACTGACCTACCGTTATGCCTGTCGCGTCGGTATGTGCGGTTCTTGCGCGATGATGGTGAATGGCCAGCCGCGCTGGACCTGCAGGACCCATGTCAAACGTGTGCTGACCGACGGGAGCTTGCAAATTGGACCGCTACGGAATCTGCCAGTAATCAAAGATTTGGCCGCAGACATGGACCCGTTTTTCGATAAGTGGATTAAGGCAGGAGGCGTTCACAAGCCTAGCCGTAGCAGGGCTGAGCCGATCCAGGAAGTCAGCCCGGAAGAACCTGGTCGTGTTGTGGCGAACAAGTCCATAGAATGTATCAACTGCTCGGTCTGCTATTCCGCTTGCGACACCGTTTCTAACAATCCTGATTACCTTGGGCCAGCGGCGCTGCAACGGGCGTGGACACTTTATAATGACGTCAAGATCGAGGATAGGCAGGCCGTTCTGGACACTGTCTCGGGTTCCGGCGGCTGCCTGAACTGCCATTCGCAGGGAAGCTGCACGAACTTTTGCCCAAATGGACTCGATCCGCTTGGCGCGATTGCTGGTCTTAAACGTGCGACTGCGCGGTCTTTCCTAAAAGGGAGAGGATAATGCTCAATCTTCACTACTACATGGCCCAAAGGCTGAGCGCGATGGTGATGGGACCGCTGGTGCTGGGTCATCTAGCCGTCATGATCTATGCTATTCAGGGTGGGTTGAGCAGCGACGAAATTCTTGCGCGTACACAGGGCAGTATTGCTTGGTTTCTATTTTACGGCGCATTTGTCATTGCGGTTTCTATCCATGCAGCCATAGGTTTGCGGGTGATAATCCATGAAACCCTTGGGCTTCGTGGACGGATGTTGGAGTTGTTTACCTGGAGCGTAGGCATTGTTCTTCTCTTTATGGGAGCGCGCGCCGTCATGGCCGTGACGATGCTATGATTGTCAAGCCGCACCGTAATCACCCGCTTTGGCTGGCCTATATGTTGCATCGCATATCCGGACTTGCACTGGCTCTGTTCCTGCCTGCGCATTTCTATGTACTATCCCTGGCGCTGACCCAGCCCGAACGTTTGGATCGCTTTCTCAGCTTTGCTGACAATCCGTTGGTGAAGTTTGCCGAGTTTGGGCTGGTTTTTCTTTTGGCCGTTCACTTCTTTGGTGGCTTGCGATTGTTGGCACTTGAATTCCTGCCGTGGTCACAGCGCCAGAAAAGTCTGGCTGCAGGCGCTATCGCAGGTGCTTTCCTGATTTCTGGTACATTCCTTTTGCGCGCGGTGTAACCATGCCTTTGAAATTTGACATTGAACGACACGACACAGACATCCTGATCCTCGGCTCTGGAGGAGCAGGGCTGTTTGCGGCACTACATGCCCAACAAAGCGCGCCTGCCGGTACGTGCATCACTTTGGCGGTCAAGGGATTGATCGGTAAATGCGGGTGCACGCGTATGGTTCAGGGTGGTTATAACGTAGCGCTTGGCGGCGGCGATACTGTCGAGAGACATTTCATGGACACGATCAATGGCGGTAAGTGGTTGCCCAATCAGGATATGGCGTGGCGACTTTGCGAACAGGCCGTGGTCCGCATTCGCGAACTGGAAAATGAGGTTGGCTGTTTCTTTGATCGTAATCCTGATGGAACACTGCATCAAAAGGCCTTTGCAGGTCAGACTGCTGACCGGACGGTTCATAAAGGCGACCTGACCGGGATAGAGATAATCAGCCGTCTGATGGAACAGGTTTTGGCTCGTCCCATACACAAATTACAGGAACATCGCGCCATCGGGCTTATACCAACTGCAGATGGTTCCGCTTTGGCAGGGGTACTTTTTATCGATATGCGCACCGGACGATTCCGGTTTGTGCGGGCAAAATGCGTGATGATGGGCACTGGCGGTGGCCCAACCATGTATAAGTATCATACGCCTTCAGGTGACAAGACCATGGATGGGCTGGCGATGGCCCTGCGCATCGGCCTGCCGCTGCGCGATATGGAGATGGTGCAATTCCACCCCACCGGGCTTTTGGCGGGAGACCACACCCGCATGACCGGCACAGTATTAGAAGAGGGACTGCGTGGAGCGGGAGGGCAACTTCTGAACGCGCGAGGTGATCGCTTCATGTTCGACTATGACACGCGTGGCGAACGTGCCACCCGCGACGTGGTAAGTCGCGGCATCTATGCCGAGATGCGTAAGAACAACGATCCTTCGCAGGTCGGCATGTTCATTTCAATGGCTCACCTTGGACCGGATAATGTGCGCAAGAAATTTGCGGGCATGGTGAAGCGTTGTGCCGATTCCGGCTTTGATCTGGCAGGTGGTAAGGTCGAAGTTGTACCGACCGCGCACTATTTCATGGGCGGTGTCGTCGTTGATCCCGATACGCGCACTGAAATGCAGGGGCTTTACGTTGCGGGTGAGGATGCCGGAGGTGCTCACGGGTCAAACCGTCTCGGCGGCAATGGTGTTGCCAACTCGACCGTTTTTGGTGGGGTTGCGGGCGATGTGATGGGACAGGACATCCGTAAAATGGGAGCTTTGCGCGACCCGGATGAGAATGTGTTAGCCGCAGAGATCGAACGCGCTTGTCGCCCATTCTCAAAATCCGCAGCACCGGTCCAGCCTCTACGCCATAAGCTTCAGGAGGCGATGTGGGAAGATGTTGGCGTCATGCGAACCGGACGTGGCTTGCAGCGCGGACAAAAGCGGGTCGCGGAGATACGGGACGAGTTGATGCACACTGGGGTCGACCCCGCAAATCTGGCATTTAATTTGACCTGGCACGATTGGCTGAACATGGTGTCGTTGCTGGAAGTGTCAGAAGTAATCGCGATGGCGGGCGAGTTGCGTGAGAACTCACGCGGGGCACATTTCCGCGAGGATTTCCCGGAAGCCGGTGAGCTTGAAAGCTCGTACTTCACACTTGCACAAAAGAAGGGCGGTACGTTGAGCCTAACTCGCGAACAGGTTCAATTCACCATTGTCCGACCGGGCGAAACGGTTCTGCCTGCGAACGAACCCGAAACCCTGGTTGCAACGCAATAGGAGTACGGGGGAGTGCGGCTTCATCTGCACTTTATCCCGGTACAGGAGGATGCTGACGTGATACCGATTAAACTGATCCAGTCCACTGCGGAGGAATTGATGGCCACGGCCGCCATCGAAATACCCGAGGACTATCTGGAAGGACTGAAAAACGCGTCAAGGACCGAAGACGGTGATTTGTCTGGCTTTGTCCTGCAAGCGATGCTGGACAACTATGAGGCTGCCAAGCAGGACCGTCGCGCTATGTGCGGCGATACGGGCACCCCGCGCTGGTATGTCAAGATGGGCAATGATACTCGCATTGAGGGCGGGCCAGTTGCGCTGGAGCAGGCGCTACGTTGCGCTACTTCAAATGCAACGAGTGCGGTACCCTTGCGTCCAAACCGGGTACATCCGCTGTGGCGCACTGACCATAACAACAATGTGGGTATTGGCGCGCCCGAGATCGAATATGGCTATGAGCCGGGTGGTGAATGGATTGACCTGATTACCGTCCATAAGGGCGGGCTGTTCGGGACCGATTACCGTATGCTGTTCCCCTCCGACGGTATTCAGGGGATCAAGCGGTTCTACCTGGATAGCCTTGTTGCATTCGGTAAACGCGGTCTCGCCTGTCAGCCTGCCATCATCGGTATTGGCCTTGGTGGCTGTAAGGATACCTGCATGGTTTTGGGCAAGCGCGCCGCTTGCTTGCGTACCGTCGGCGATCGCAATAGCGATCCGCGCATCGCCGCACTTGAGGAAGAGTTCAAGGAACTCGGCAATTCAATCGGCATGGGCGCGATGGGCTTTGTCGGCAAGAACATGGTCATCGATACGCATATTGAGGTGGGTTACTGCCACACCGGTGGGATGCAGATGTCTGTACATGCTTTTTGCCTGTCATCGCGTCGCGCTGTCGCTCGTATTTATCCCGATGGGCGTGTGGAATACCGCACGGACCCCGATTGGTTCACCCCCTACCAGCGCCGCGAAACCGTAGGCTGGGATGTGGTAATGGAGGCAGCCGAATGAAGCCGCGCGAAGTCATCCTCAGCACGACCCCGACCGATGCCGAAATTGCCGAACTTCGGCTCGGAGACATCGTGTATCTTAACGGCCTGATGTACACCGCCCGCGAGGGTGTCTACATTCGAGCATTGGAAGGGCACGCCAACATTCCGATGGAACTGCCGTCACAAAGTGCCACGAATTTCCATTGCTCACCTGCTGCCACGATCCGCGCTGATGGCAGTTTCGACATGGGTGCAGTCACTGCAACAGCAAGTTTTCGCTTCGCGAAATGGCTGCCCGAATGGATCGCGAAAACAGGGGCCAAGCTGATCATCGGCAAGGGCGGGATGTCGTCCAAGGATTATAAAGAATATTTCGTCCCGAATGGTGCCGTCTATCTTTCCACCGTGGGTTACGGCACTGGCGCTCTCTTGGGGCGCGGCGTGGAAAATGTCGAGGCTGTGCACTGGAACGAGGAACTAGGGCTTGCTCAGGCAATGTGGGTGATCCGCTGTAAAAAAATGGGGCCTTTCCTTGTGGCGTCAGACCTTGAGGGCAATTGTCTGTTCGAGCGTGAGAACGCTAAGATTGCCGAGAATCTGGAGCGTGTCTACGAAGGCACGAAGCCTGCTGTTCTCAAGCGTTTTGGTGAAACCGATGATCGTCGGGACGAGTTGATTGGATGAAACAGGTCGCCATTTCCAACTCGGAAGACGCGCATCTGTCAAATTGATGACCTTCACCATTCTAGCCGCGCAGAGATTATTTACGGTGTGGGCTGACCATGATTGCGGCATCATTTGCGGACCGACAATTCTGCTCGCCGTTTGAACCATCCCTGACTTATGGAGGAAGATCGATATGTTTATCGACATGCGAACCTATACCCTGAAGAATGGCAATGTTTCCAAATTTTTGAAGCTTTATGAAGAAGAAGGGCTGGCCGTGCAGACCCGGATTCTTGGTAACATGGTAGGGTACTATTTTACCGATATTGGTCCGCTTAATCAGATAGTCCATATGTGGGGCTATGACAGTATGGATAACCGCTGGGAGCGTCGCAAGATGCTGCAGGCATCCGAAGAATGGCAAGCGTATGCGGTCCAGATGAGGCCACTTGTCGATCACATAGAAAACAAGATTTTGATCCCGGCACCGTTTTTTAGCGTAAAATGACAGATTAGGTGGGCTGTTAGCTAAGCTGATGCCTATGCTTTCAATGCGTCCTGATGGCGATGATCCGTGATGGCGGAGCATCGCCATCAATTGCTTGTTATATCACTTCTCTTATTGTCAGGAGAATGCCGGACGCGAACATTATTCCGATTAGCAATCGGCGAAATTGTGTGTCGTCTAACCGGTGAAATAACATGATGCCAAGCTGCGAACCGATCAATGTCGCGGGTAGCGCCAGTGCAGTCAATATCAGAGTGGGACGGTCATAGACGCCCTGAAACGCAAAAATGACGACTGCTGTTCCGAGAATTGTAACATTATAGGGTTGTAATACGGCTCGTGTTTCGTTTTTAGGCCAGGGGCGCATCGCGCACCACATCGTCGGTAATGCACCGGACAAAGATGCCGCCCCGCCCAATACGCCACCTATAAATCCGATACTGGAATCGATCACTGGTGTAGGGCGCTCAAAGCGCGGCAGCGCACGGCGCAGTGTAAAAAAGCCGCCATAGACTATCATGAAACCCGCAATCGTCAGTTTCAGAAACGGCACACTGATCATTCCGAGCAATGAGATACCCAGCGGCAGTCCAATTAGTCCTGGCACCAGAAATCGTGCCAACCTTCCCGGACGATCACGAATTTCGCGTCGCGTTATCCAAAGTCCTTGTAAGCCGCTTGCAACCGACATTATCACGACAATTCCAACCGCCTGATGCGGTTGCATAACTTGGAGCCAAAAACCTAACGCCAGTAGTGCTGTGCCAAAACCTGCGAGTCCGTTGAGAAAGCCGCCGGCCAGCGCACCAACCAGTAGCACGAAAAGAAATTCCAACGTCATGTTGATTTAGCCCTTTCCAGATGGTTGGATTTAGATCGGTTGAGGAAGTGTAATTTGCCTACGGGCGAACGTTTTCTAAAATAGAGTACGGTTTCTTGTGATTTTGAAGAGTGAGGAAGCTCGACCCATTAATTTTGCGGCCTTGTCATGTGATTCCGGTAATCGTCTCCGATGAAAATGTGCCTACAGCAACCGCCCGCTCCATTGCGTCCAGAATCTCACGGATGACGCGACTTTTGGTGCTGTCCTTGCGCTGGACCAGACCGAGATGGCGCATGGGGCCACCTTCTGGAGATAGTGATATCCGACGAAGCACTGGTGGATTGGCGATCTTGACGCAGGGTTCAGGTACAATAGACACGCCAAGATCTGCGACGACCATACTGTAGATCGCTTCTAATCCCGCAAGCTCCATACTGTCGCTTACCGGGACGTTGTTGGCCTGTAACCACTTTTCGATGATCGAGCCGACCACTGCGTCGCGCGAAAAACGGATAAAAGGGTGATTACGAAGGATCGTGATTGGATCACCGCCCTCAACCTTTTCCGAACAGATCAGCACCATTTCTTCGACAGCAACTGGATACCAGACAAGGCCGCGTGGCAGCATCTCGGGGCGCGCAACCAAAGCGCCATCGAGGGCATTGCGTTCGACCTGATGAATCAGTGGAATTGACAGTCCCGGAAACAAACCGACATGCAAATTCGGGCATTTCGCTTTCAACATCGCCGTCGCAAATGGCACAAGTGCCGTTAGTGAAGTCGGTACTGCGCCCAGACTGAACTGGCCTTTCAACCCATCATCGCCAAGTACCGAAGGCACGATGTCGTCATAAGCACGCACGACCTCACGTGCTTTGGCAACCAATGCCCGACCGATTGGCGTTAACTCGGGGGTTCTGGTCGAGCGGTCAAAGATTGCAACCTGCCATTCTTCTTCTAATGCACGCATTTGTTGGCTAACTGCGGCGTGTGTGACGAAGACAACTTCCGCAGCGGCGCTGAAAGTGCCGTTATCTGCGACCGCAATAAGCGTTTTTAGCATTCTTATCGACATGTTCGCTTCCTTGGGCACTTTAATAAAAAATTTCTTACACTTTATGCAAACATATTTTATTTGATTTAGCAACGCTTTCAAATCACAGCTTTAACTGTGGTAGAAAATGACGTGCTGTCAGCCGGGGTAATTATTGAAGAGGTTTTCGAACAGTCGCGCAAACTGCGAAATAATTTCGACTTCGCTGGCAGTTGGTGCAATTTTTATGATGAACCTCGATACTGAATATCGTTGCGTGGGCGGCTTTTCAGCGTGAGCGTCGGACAAACAGAATAAGGGATAAAAATCATGCGTGGCGCAGATCTTCTGGTACAAATGCTGAAACGAGCGGGTGTTACACGCATCTTCTCACTGTCCGGCAATCAGATCATGCCCATTTATGATGCCTGCGTGGGTCAGGGGATCGAAATTATTCATACACGCCATGAAGGTGCAGCCGTCTTCATGGCCGAAGCTCATGCGCAATTGACGGGAGAAGTCGGCGTGGCACTAGTGACTGCCGGGGGTGGCCTTGCCAATGCAGTCGGGCCTTTGTTTTCGGTGCGTGAATCTGAAACGCCGGTTCTGTTGCTCAGTGGAGATTCTCCTGTCGGGCAGGATGGACGTGGGGCGTTTCAGGAAATGGATCAAACCGCAATAACCGCGCCGCTTTGTAAGTTATCGATCCGTCCACAATGTGCTGCTGACCTTGGTCACGAGGTAGCGCGTGCTTTCCGTATCGCACGCTCTGGTCGTCCTGGTCCTGTACATATCGCGCTGCCTTTTGATGTGATTGAGGCGGATACGCCCTCGACTCAGCTCCCGGTGCCTTTGGCTTTTGCCCGAGTTCCGCAGCAAATGGGTGAGGGAGATGCTCGGCTGATTGTACAGGCAATAGCTTCGGCTCGTAAGCCAGTTGTTTTGGTTGGTCCCGCGTTAAACCGAAGCCGTACAGGAGATCTGCTGGATCGATTGGCTGACGCGCTGGGTACGGCGGTCTTGCCAATGGAAAGCCCACGAGGCCTTAAAGATCCTTCACTGGGAGCAGTAGCCGATATGCTGGCACAGGCGGATTTGATCGTCGATTTGGGCAAACGGGTTGATTTCACCACCGCGTTTGGCACCACGCCTGCTTTTGCAGCAAGCACGGGATGGATTCTTGTTGATGCTGAGGAAAGGGAACAGGACCGCGCGCACCGTAATCTTGGTGTAAGGCTGAAATTGGCGATCACCGCAAATCCTTTGGATGCCGCAATGCGTCTGATCGATATTGGTGGCCAGTTGGTCGGGAAAAAACCTGAGGATTGGCGCGTTTCAGTCAAGTCCATGCTCGATGCGCGTAGTTTCTCGATTACAACGGCGGATACGGATGGCCGGATCACATCGGCACAGCTTTGCGCTGCAGTGGCGCGACATATACGTGCAGCCCCTGCCTCTATCGGTATCTGTGACGGTGGTGAATTCGGCCAGTGGGCGCAGGCGCTGTTGCCGACTGAGCGGCGGATCATCAATGGTGTTTCGGGCGTTATCGGCGGTGGTGTTTGCTACGGAATGGCGGCTGCTCTGGCCCAGCCAGGTGCTGTCATCTTTTCGCTTATGGGAGACGGTTCGTGCGGGTTCCATTTCGCCGAGATAGAAACGGCTGTCCGTCATGGTGCTGCTTACGTCATCGTGATCGGTAATGATATGCGCTGGAATGCCGAACATCAGATTCAAATACGCGAATACGGTCCTGATCGATTGATCGGCTGCCAGCTAAGTAATGCTCGATATGATTTGGCCTGCGAGGCATTTGGTGGCCATGGCGAATACGTTACTCGCCATGAGGAACTTGATGCTGCACTGGAACGAGCACTGAAAAGTGGAAAAGTCGCTTGTGTGAACGTCATGATCGACGGCGCGCCGGCCCCTGCCGGCCCAGCGCATTGAATCTCCAGTCGCGCGAGCTATCCGCGCTAACCTCCATCGCCGTGATTGAACTTGTTTCGCCAAAGAGGTTTCCTTTCATCTCAAGAAAATCACTTCAAATTTCTAGAACAAGTCCTGCCATCGTCCTGTATTATGTTAGTTTACTCAAACTGCGAGTAGTAAATTTATCCCGAACTGTTCTGTCCAAGATGAATACGTCTGCGCTGATGGCTCGATCTTGCATGTGTTTCGGCGGCATTGCCATTTGTGGACAGCCCCTGAATTGCAAGTGTTTTCTTTGTGTCTTTGATCTTTATTGCTAGGGGTCATTTGTCCGGCCTGTTTGTGCGGTGCCAATGTCCGCTGGCCCTGATGAAGTCCGCGAGCCAGATCCCTATCAAGTTGCCGAGCTATAGCGCTCTGGCAATACCACGGGGTGTTCCGGTTGCGGCGGCAAAGATCATCATCACAGAGATTGCCCTTGCAACTTGTGCGGCGCGTTTGTGGTTCGCCAGAAAATCTCAGGCTGCGTTGTAAGCCTCCTTCTTCGACATCACTGCCCAGACGATCCGGGCGGTCTTGTTTGCCAACGCCACGCTGACTAACCGGGATGGCTTGCGCTCCAGCAAGTGGCGTAGCCATTGTCCGGTTCGCGTTTGCGCGCGGATGGCATGTCGCAGAACTGCCGTTGCGCCGACAACAAGGAGCTTTCGTAGATAGCTGTCGCCCATCTTCGTGATGCGCCCCAGCCTGTCCTTGCCGCCGGAGGAATTCTGCCTTGGAACCAGACCAAGCCAAGCCGCAAACTGGCGAGCAGATCGAAACTGTGAAGGATCAGCAATGGTGGCCGCCAAGGCGGTCGCCGTGAGCGGGCCTATGCCAGGAATCGTGGCCAGTTTCTGGCTGACAGCGCTTTCGCGGTGCCAGGCCTGTATCTCGCAATCGAGCCGGGCTATCTCACTTTCCAGCCCCTCGACCTGACGGACGAGGCACAGTAAAGCTGACTTGCCCAAACCGGGAAGTTCGCAATCGCCGTTCTTCAACTCCGAAAGGAGGAAACATAGTTTGTGCGGGCCACGGGCGGCAACGATACCTAATTCCGCCAGATGGGCACGCAGCGCGTTGATCAGCATGGTGCGCTGCCGCACCAGAATATCCCGGGCGCGATGCAGCATCAGAACTGCCTGCTGATGGGCGCTTTTGATCGCAACGAAATGCATGTTCGTCCGCGTTACTGCCTCACAAATCGCCGCGGCATCCGCCATGTCATTCTTTTGCCGCTTCACATATGGTTTGACATAAGCTGGTGGGATCAAGCGCACCTCATGCCCCATCGCCGCGATCTCGCGCGCCCAATAATGGCTGCTTGCACAGGCTTCCATGCCAATCAGGCAGGGGGCGAGATTCGACAGCACGTCCAGCAACGCGCCGCGGCGGACTTTCCTTCTGAGAACGACCTTGCCGCTTTCATCAATTCCATGAAGTTGAAAGACGGACTTGGCTAAATCGACCCCGAGTGTTGTAATCTGCATGTGGATGGCTCCCTTTATATGTTGGGTTCAACAACACCAACATGGCACATTGTGATGCCGGCTGGTGAGGCTGTCCACATGGGGTAATCGTGGGATCGAGTCGCCCTAAAGCCAATCCAATTATTGGAAGGCAGCTGTTCTCCGATATGATGGAAATGCAGGCTCACGATTGAACACCGGGCCCAAGCAGCTGAGGGGAG
>Ga0308165_1003420_pt1 | contig 17058 bp, 13 predicted proteins | sample PhyWR2_FD_201032 | JGI IMG/M metagenome (GOLD analysis project Ga0308165, IMG submission 201032) | Phyllosphere microbial communities from UC Gill Tract Community Farm, Albany, California, United States - DLSLW.R2 | ecosystem: Host-associated > Plants > Phyllosphere > Unclassified | place: USA...
AAGAATAATAATAGATCTTGTAAGCTTAGTTTTTCTTTTTCTGCCTTATTTAAATCTTTAATAATTTTTCCTTTTTGTAGGACGATCAAACGATTGCCATAGTGTAGTGCATCTTCCATACGATGCGTAATCATCAAACAGGTCAACTGACCTTCTTTGATTCGTTGATCTGTCAGTTGCATCAACTGTTTTGATGTTTTAGGATCTAACGCAGCTGTATGCTCATCTAAAAGTAATAGCTCGGGTTTGGTCAACGTTGCCATCAATAAACTTAAAGCTTGTCTTTGTCCGCCTGATAGATTTCCAGTTGGCGTATCTAAATGATTTTCCAGACCATTGCCAACTTCACTACAAATCTTTGTAAAAAAAGTTCTTTCTTCATTCAGCTTTCGTAAACGTAACCCTCGTCTTTTGCCTCGATGTAATGCTAATAATAAATTCTCTGCAACTGTCATCCTTGGGGCCGTTCCCATTTTTGGATCTTGAAACACTCGAGAAAAGTACTTTGCGCGCTTTTCTTCAGAATAATTTGTAATATTCTGACCGTCTATAAAAAGCTCCCCTTCACTTAGGTCCAAAGTTCCTGCAATACTATTAAATAACGTACTTTTCCCCGCACCATTCCCACCAAGTACCGTGACAAATTCACCTTGTGCAATTTTTAAATTTACATGATTCAAAATCAGTTTTGTTTCATTTAAGCCATTATCAATTTGTTTTGTCGCATTTTTAAGCTCTAACACTGTACTCATTTGTCTGCCTCCTTTTGTGGTAAAAAGTGAAGATTCAATGCTTTTTTTAGTTGTGGAATCATTAAACATGCCGCCAATATCACTGCTGAAAAGATTTTTAAATACGTTGTGTCGAAGCCCAGTTTAATGACAAGCAAAATAAGTAGTTGATAAATGATGCTTCCTACGACAATTGCCACAAGACGTTCAGCAAATGTCAGTTCACCAAAGAGGACCTCTCCAATAATGATGGAAGCCAAACCAATGACAATTACGCCAGTTCCTTTATTGACATCCGCGTAGCCATCATTTTGTGCAATTAGCGCCCCAGACAATGCAATGACACCATTTGATAATGTCAACCCTAATATTTTCATAGAATCCGTCTTGATTCCGATCGAACGGGCCATATGCTCGTTATCTCCAGTTGCAATATATGCTTGACCTAAATTCGTGTTAAAGAAAAACAGTAGTAAACTGATGATGATGGCTAAAACAATCACACCTAAAAAAATAATATCATAATAATTAGGTAAGTTTAGTTGTAAAAAGAAATCTTGAATTTTTGGTTTATTCAATAAAGATAAATTTGGTGTTTGCATCACATAAAGAATAACAGAATTCAAACCTGACATAACCAAAATCCCCGCTAAGATTACGGGAATTTTTCCTTTAGTAAATAGTAAACCTGTTACTAAACCTGCACACATCCCCGCTAAAACACCTAGTAATGTTGCTAAAATCGGATGGATACCGGATGTAATTGCCGTAACGCAAACTGCACCACCTAAAGGAAATGACCCCTCTGTTGTCATATCCGGAAAATTTAATATACGATATGTCATAAAAATCCCTAACCCTAATATTGCCCATAACATTCCTTGTCCAATCGCTGAAACAATCATTTGATCCTCTCCCTATTCTATAATCGTTGCTTTTGACTTGATATTTTCAGGAATTGAAATTCCTAATTTAGCAGCTTGTTTTTCGTTGATGATAATATCTCCCGTTTTAAATGTATAAATTGGCGTTGTTGCAGGTTTGGCTTTTCCTGATAAAATATCAGCCGCCATTTTACCTGTCTGTATACCCAAATCAAATTGATTGATTCCAACAGTAGCAAGTCCACCTTGTTCAACCATCGTATCTACGGATGGAATAATGGGTGTTTTGCTTTTATTTGCCTCATTCACAACCGTCTGCATTGCATTGGCAATCGTATTATCAGTGGGAATATAAATAAAATCGACTTCACTTGTCATGACTTGAACTGTTTGCGCAATTTCATTACTGGAAGGGACTGCATAGGTCTTAACACTCCATCCTTGATTTTCAGCAATTTTTTTTGCTTCCTCAACCTGATACTTAGAATTTTCTTCAGATGAAGCATATAATATACCGACCTTTTTACTTTCCGGCAAAATTTCTTTTACTAACTCAAATTGTGCATCAACTGGTGATTTATCACTGACACCCGTTATATTGCCACCAGGCTGTTGATCATTTTTTACAAGTCCAGCACTAACCGGATCAGTAATCGCACCAAGAACGATTGGGATTTCAGAAGTTGTATTAGCTAAAGCTTGTGCTGCTGGTGTAGCGATTCCTATCAAGACATTAGATTTTTTTTCTTGCACTAATTGTTGACTCATCGTAGCTAATTTACTTTGATCAGCTTGTCCGTTTTGAAAAGCAATGGTTATATTCTTACCATCTTCATAGCCTTCTTCTTTCAACCCCGTCTGGATGCCTTTATAGATTTGATCCAGTGCAGGATGACTAACAAATTGCAGTACACCAACGGTTGGCAACTCCTCTTTGAACGTCTCTTTTTTTTCGAAAAAAAATGAACCAATTAAAAAAATAACAATAATTGCTACAACAAATGATAAACGATTTTTTCTCATAAATTCTCCTCCTAAATGTGAATACGTAGTTGGCTTCTTTAGCTCTGTATGAAAGTATTAAAAAAAGACAACGACAATTCCTAAAAAGGAGCAGTCGTTGTCTTTTCAACAAAAACCGCATAGACTAATCATCTATGCGGTCAAAAATACAGCTTTAATATACCGACATAGATACAAAATTTAGAAATCATCTTCTAAAGTTGTATCTATGAGAGTCTCATACATACAACTATCTACGCCAGTTTTGCCATGAATGATTCAATTTGCTAATTGGTTTTGATAGTTGGTTCATGTAATCACTCCTACAAGTTTTTTCTGTTACAGCAAGTGTACACTATAGAGAATTTATTCGTCAAGTCTAAAAATGTATTAAATAGAAATTATTTTGACTCTTCACTGGTTCTTTTGCTCTTTTTCAACTGTCTTCGATAGCTCCAACTATCTTTATTTTCTTTGAACGGATAAAAATTCAAACTTGTGAACATTTGCTTAGATGCTTTATTCCAATCAAAAATTTCACTTACCATGATAAATTCTCTACCTAATTTTTTTGATTTGTAGATAAAGTATTTTGTGACCGCCCGTCCAATATGCCGATTGCGAAACGCTTGATCGATCACAATGGCATAATCATCTTTTGCTAGCCAGACATCACCGATTATTTGAACAAGGTCGCCGTTTTTATATTCAATGTAATAAAGTAACCCATGCTCATCTTGCCATTCATACATTTGTTGAATTTGTTCTTCTGAATACGTGATTTTAGCACCCACGATATGATACATACTCTCTGGATCTTGATACCATTTTAATGATTCTTTACGAAGCTTATCAAAGGGGATTAAATAGATTTTTTCTGTTATTTGAATTTTTTTAGACCTATTACGTTTGAAAGAGGACTCAGTTTTAGGCTGAGTCCTCTTTCTTATTAAGTCAGTCGCTAAAGTCCGCCATTTAATACTTGTCACGTCGTTCACTTCTTACGTATACACGTTGCAATCTAGGTTTCATTGTAAAAAGTCCCAATAAACTGAATAAAATAAATTCTTTCATATCAAGCCCTTCTTTCCAAAATTGATTTATTGCACTATAGAATCAGCTTCTGTATTCGGATCATCCACTGTTTCTTCATTGATGGTTTGATCTTCCTTTGTTGTTTCTGTTGTTTCTTCTGTTGAAGTTGTTGTAGGAGGTTGAACGCTTTGCCCTACACCAGACAATGGCAACTGATTTAAAGCAGGAATCAACATTGTTTTAGTGTCTAAACTTTCATCCACGGTGATTCTATTTTTTTCTTTCCCATTTTCAAAGAAAAGAATCGTGACTTCATTTTTTTTGATATTATATTTTTTTTCAATTTTTTCGGCTTCATAAACAATTGGATAAATATAAATACTATGATTAAATTCTTTCATTTGATTTGAATCTTTTAAAACAGCGATGACATTTTCGTATGTTTTCCCACTTGGTACTGAAAATAAAACAGTCATTGCAGTCTTTTCACTAATTGTTTTATCAGCTGTTTTCGCCTCTAAATAATTGGCTTTTTTAGTAAGCCTTTCTTGATTTACTAAAGAGTTGATCTCAGATGATCGAATATTAGCCTGTACTTTAGGCACCACTATAAATAGACTAATAATAAATAAAACAAGCACTACTAAAATAATCGCACTCAGTTTTTTCTGTTTGTTTATAGATGCTACAAAATCATCTTTAACATCAACAAAATTCTTCTTCATGGGTCTGCTCCTCTACAACTTATACTCTTATTATACTAGTAGTTGATTCCTTTGCCTAGTATAACAAACAATGAGCAGTTGATATTTAATAAAAAAAGGATATTTTTCTACTTATATACACCTAAATATTAAAAAACAATAATATTATGATTGATTCATTCACCTGTTGACAAAACGGATGCGCTATCCTATACTTTCATTAATGATAAATATATTAAAATACAATGAAAAGAAGAGTACTGTTTTAGAAAGTTGATTAGAGAGTCTCGGTAGCTGAAAAGAGGTAATTTGAAAAAACAGGAAGATGGTCTTTAAGTAAATCTTGGTCAACACTGTACAGCCAAGTTTGGGAACGCCCAATACAGCGTCCGAGTATTGATTAAATAGATTTGTACTCATTGAGAAGAATCTTGTGAGAGATTTTTGAATAAAGGTGGTAACACGCTCAGTCGTCCTTTACTTTTGCAAAAAAAAGTAGAGGGCTTTTTTTATTTTCAACTAAATCTGACTAAAAAATGGAGGAAATATTATGCCAAACAGCAACAAAAAAATCCCTTTTCGTTACGATATCGTAGGCAGCTTTCTACGACCAGAACACTTAAAAAATGCACGTACTGCATTCGCCGACGGTGATCTTTCTAAGGAAGAATTAACCAAAGTAGAAGATAAAGCGATTATCGAATTAATTGAAAAACAAAAGACAGCTGGACTCTACGCTGTAACTGATGGTGAATTTCGCCGTCGTTGGTGGCATTTAGATTTTATTGCTGGTTTAAATGGTATTACTGTTTATGATTTCCAAACAACTGCCTTTGGTTTAACTACGGAAGCTCAAGGGACATACGTTAGTGGTCCTCTATCGTTTTCTGACAATCATCCTTTCCTTGAGCACTTTCGCTTTACACAAAAATATGCTTCACCCGCTTTAGCGAAGCAAACAATTCCGGGGCCAAATATGATTTTCTTGGATTCCTTGATTTTATCAAAGCAATACAATGAACAACCAATCTATGATTCATTAGAAGCATTCAAAAAAGATTTGATCCAAACATACCAAAATGCGATCCAAGCTTTTTATGATGCGGGTTGTCGCTATTTACAACTGGATGATACAAGTTGGGGTGGTTTATTCGATGATCGATTCCGTGAAATGATTAAAGCGAATGGCTTAGATGCTGATCAACTATTAACTGATTTTCAAGAAGTAACTGAAAACTCTTTAGCAAACAAACCTGCTGATCTAGCTGTTACCTTCCACTTCTGTAAAGGAAATTTCCAATCCCATTGGCTTTATAATGGTTCTTATGAAAAAATCGCTAAAAATTTATTTTCAATCGATGCCTTTGACGGTTTTTTCTTAGAATATGATGATGAACGTTCTGGCGGCTTTGAGCCTCTGAAAGAATTAAAGGACCAACGAATTGTTCTAGGATTGATTACAACAAAAAATGGTCAACTAGAAAGTTCAGACATGCTTGTTGAACGAATCAACGAAGCTGCTCAATTTGTACCGTTGGAGCAAATTTGTTTATCGCCACAGTGTGGATTTGCCTCAACTCACGAAGGCAATCACTTAACTGAGGACGACCAATGGCAAAAAATCGAACTTTTAAAAACCGTGGCTGAAACAGTTTGGCAAGATGCTTAAATAAAAAGGAGGTAATAACATGACCGCTATCAAAGATATTCCATTTCGCTACGACCAAGTAGGGAGTTTCTTACGCCCTGATGCACTAAAAACAGCTCGAGAAAATTTTCTAAAGCAAACAATTTCTGTGGCTGAGCTGAAATCAGTCGAAGACCAAGCAATTATTGAACTGATCAACAAACAAGTCTACAATGGTTTGAAGGCTGTGACAGACGGTGAATTTCGTCGTAGCTGGTGGCATCTAGATTTTTTATGGGGATTGAATGGTGTTGATCAACTCATACCTGAGCATGGCTATCAATTCAATCAAGTAGAAACTAGAGCTGCTTCATATCAGATATCAGATAAAGTCACTTTCAACCCAGATCATCCCTTTTTCGAAGCTTTCACGTTCTTAAAGGAGAATACACCAGAAGGAATCATACCTAAAGCGACAATTCCTTCACCCACACTACTTTTTAATCGAAAAAGTGATACTTTTACTTATGCGAGTTACACAGATGAAAAAGTTTTTATTGATGATTTAGCCACAGCCTATCATAAAACTATCCAAAAATTTTACGATCTAGGTTGTCGTTATCTTCAATTGGATGATACTTCTTGGGGAATGTATACAGGATTTATCGAAAATGCTAAATCAGAAGAAGAAATCAAGCATTGGCATCAACAATGTGAAGCCGGCGTTACTGTTATTAACCAGTTACTTAAAGGACTACCGGATGATTTAATCATTACCATGCATGTTTGTCGCGGTAATTATAAATCTGATTGGGCCATCGCTGGACCTTATGATCATGTTGCTACTTATCTAGCCCAATTAAATATCGATGGCTATTTCTTAGAATACGATGATGATCGTTCTGGTGGATTTGAACCGTTAGGGCAAATCTTTAAAAATAATCCTACAAAAAAAGTAGTTTTAGGGTTAATAACTTCCAAGTTTCCTATTTTAGAATCAGAAGAAGGTTTAATCAACAGAATTAATGAAGCAACCCCCTTTATCCCATTGGAAAATCTTTGTCTGTCTCCACAATGCGGATTTGCTTCTACTGAAGAAGGAAATCATCTGACTGAAGCCGAGCAATGGGCCAAAGTCAGACTAGTTGTTGATACCGCTAAACGTGTTTGGCAAGATGCATAACAAAAAACAAGAAGTTTGGTGCAAACCAGCTTCTTGTTTTTTGTTATTTTATCGATTAACTGAACGAGCCATGCGATTGATGGTATGGCGCATTCCTCGAATTGCAACAGACATTTCGTAAATATTTTCTGCAGGTGCTAGTCCGCCATAACCAGCGTCTCCTATATGTTGAATATCTACGCCACAAATTTTATTTGTCAATGCAATTTGGCGAATCGTTTCTTTGCTTGCACTTTCCTGACTTGTTCCGATTGCTGACATTGTTAACAAATCATACTTTTTAGCAATTGCCACGGCTTCTTTCATATCCGCTTCCGTAAAGCCTTGAACAGTTCCTACAGCTGGCAATAATAAGATGTCAGCTCCAGCTTTAGCGTACGCTTCTACTGCTTCTGTAGAAACGACAGGTTCATCTGAGCCTGCGCTATGCATTTTCCCAGCAATGATCAAACCAGAAAAATGTTCTTTTGCAACTTTCACAGCTTTAGCGATTTCTAAATTCGTTACACCGGTTCCTGGATTTCCTGTCAAACAAATAAAATCGATCCCCATTTTTTCAGCTTTTTGAATAGTTTCTTTTGAACTTGTCCGGCCATTGCTGATGGTCAATTTTTCGCTGAACATGGTAGATGAATCATCTACTGGTTCTAAATTCACACCAATCGGACGTCCCACTAATTCTTTCAAGATCGGTATAGGGTTGATTTTATTTTTTTCTGGATTTTGCCAATAGGTCATGATCTCTTCCATAGACATCCCGGGAATTCCTTGGACGATTGGATTAAAACAATCAAAAACATTTAATAAAATCAAATCCGCGCCAAATGCCGCTGCAACCTCCGCATTACTGATATCTCCGGCTTGGGGAGAAGCTACAACAACATTTTCAGATAAAATCGTCCGCCCCTCACTTGCCTTAATCGACTGCTTCAACTCTTCACCCGTCATTTTTGCCACTTCACTATAACTTGCACTAATTAACCGCTTGACCATATTGACTCCTCCTTATTTTAAAAGCGTAATGGGCTCTTTAAGTTCTGACTGAAAAATAGGAAACTAAAATTGAGGTGTTTTTTACCTCCTTTTTAGCTTCTCTTTTTTCCGAAGAACTAGCCCATGCAGCTAGATAACATAAAAGCGTAATGGGCTCGTTTAGTTCTGACTGAAAAATAGGAAACTATATTCCAAAAAGGATAGCCTTTAAAAGAATAAATAAATTACTTTAACTCTATTATACTAAAAACAACAGGAAAGCGCAGTCATTTATGTATCAAATGAAATAAACTCTCATTCTATGACTTTTCTTTTCCACTTCCTTTATAATTAAAAAGAACTCCGTTATAATAATACTATTATGTATATAGAATTGAGGGATGTTTATGTCATTTGATGGCGTATTTACTCATGGAATGATCTCAGAATTGTCTGAGAAGTTAGTAGCTGGCCGAATTTCTAAAATTCATCAGCCGTATGAAAATGAAATTGTTTTAGTGATCCGCTCTAAAGGAAAAAATCATAAATTACTTTTATCTGCTCATCCTAGTTATGCTCGTGTACAATTGACAGCAATTGCTTATGCGAATCCTGATACACCACCTAACTTTGTGATGATGTTACGCAAGTTTCTCGAAGGTGCTATTTTAGAACACATTCATCAGGTAGAGAATGATCGGGTGATCCATTTTACATTTACAAAACGAGATGAGTTAGGTGATTTGCAAAATATCGTGCTAATTGTTGAATTGATGGGCAGACACAGCACCATCGTGTTGATGAATAAAGAAAATGGAAAAATCTTGGATGCCATCAAACATATTGGTAGCTCTCAAAATAGTTATCGTTCTTTGCTTCCTGGCGTCGAATACATCGAACCACCAAAACAAGAACAACAAAATCCCTTCTCAGCAAGTAAGGAAAAGGTTTTTGAGCTTCTTTCTAAAACCAGTGAAATCAATGGGAAATACTTACAAAGTCAATTTCAAGGCTTAGGGAAAGACACTGCCGATGAATTAGCCTTTCGTTTAAAGGAACATCCAAATGAAAAAATGCTTGTATGGCAATCTTTTTGGGCCTCCCTTGAAAACGAAGTTGCACCGACATTGACAATAGCTGCAAAAAAAGAATACTTTACCCCACTTCCCTTCATTTCACTTGAAGGAAAGCAACAATCCTTTAACACGCTAAGTGAGTTACTTGATGTCTTTTATGGTGGGAAAGCTGAAAAAGACCGCGTCAAACAACAAGGCGGTGAATTGATCCATAAAATCGAAAACGAATTAAAACGTAATCAAAGTAAAGTTGTAAAACTTCAACAAACCTTAGCTGACACAGAACATGCTGAAAATTATCGTCGCGATGGTGAACTATTAACTACCTTTATGGCTCAAGTTCCTAAAGGCGCTGAGTTCGTTGAATTGCCAAACTATTATGAGGAAGATCAATTATTACCCATAAAATTAAATCCTGCTCTAACACCTAATCAAAATGCACAAAAATATTTTCAAAAATATCAAAAGCTAAAAAATGCAGTAAAAGTCGTTCATGGACAAATTGAACAAGCAACTAAAGAAATCAGCTACTTAGAATCTGTCTTATCACAATTAGAAATAGCTGGTCCTATGGATATTGAGATGATTCGTGAGGAATTGATCGAACAAGGATATGTAAAAAAACGTGGTGCTAAAAAACAAAAACAATTAAAAAAGAGCAAACCAGAAGAATTCTATTCAAGTGAAGGTGATTTAATTCTAGTTGGTCGGAATAACCTGCAAAATGATCAGCTTACACTAAGAACAGCAAAGAAAACCGATGTTTGGCTACATGCAAAAGATATTCCTGGATCACATGTAATCATTAAAAATGCTGCACCTTCTGATAAAACATTGATGGAAGCTGCTAATCTTGCCGCTTATTATTCTAAATATCGTCTTTCTGCTCAAGTACCAGTTGACTATGTTCAAGTCAAACATGTCCACAAACCAAACGGCGCAAAACCAGGATATGTGATTTATGAGAACCAAAAAACACTTTATGTAACCCCTGATGAACAGTTATTAGAGACTCTAAAAGAAAGTAATCCAACAACGTTTCGTTCTAATTGATAAGAAACAGCCAATTTCGTTATGAACACAAGAATTAAAGCTTCGAACAAAGCCGACAAGTGCTTTAGTTCGAAGCTTTTTTAAACTAATTTCGAGCAGCCATTGCATGCTGTACTAGTTTATTTGACACATCCGAAATGATTTTATTGGCTGATACACCTTGTAATACAGGCTTTTTGATCGTCATATAAAAAATGTACTTTGGCTCTTCAGTTGGAGTAATCGTAACCACAGAATGTAAATATTCTTGTTTTTGATAACTACCATTTTCAAAAAACTCTGCTGTTCCTGTTTTAGCTGAAACATTCAGTCCTTCGATGGCATATTCTTTTCCCATACCAAATTTAGGATCAATCGTCACATCTTTCATGTACTCTAAAATTTTATCAGCCGTTTCGCGTGATATTGGTGTGCCTACAACTTCTGGTTGCGTCACTGTTTCTTCGCCATTGGCGTTTACGATTTTATTGATAATCGTCGGTTTCAACATTTCTCCACCATTTGCAATTGCTGTATAGGCCTGAAGCATTTGTAAATGCGTTACTGAGATTCCTTGTCCGTAAGCCGTCATCGCTCGATCAACTGTTGTTTTATTCTGAATTTCACCAGCCGCTTCACCAGATAAGCCGAAATCAGTACTTTTGCCAAAGCCAAACCTTGTGAGATAGTCTTGCCACAGTTCAGGCATGCGTTCCTGAAGCGTCACCATTCCTACATTACTTGACCACGCAAGACCTTGTCTAAAGGTCATGTTCCCTGCACCAACACCGTTATTCCAATCATTAATCGTCGCATCATCCACTTTAATACTGCCTGAAGTAAATTGCTCGTTTTCATCAAATTTATTTTCCTGAATGGCCGTTGCCATCAGCAGACTTTTCATTGTCGAACCTGGTTCAAAGGCATCTTCAACAATAATATTGCGCCACTTGAAATTTGGATCATCGACACCGTTTCTTGTATCCAGTTCAAAAGAGGGGCGTTGAGCGGTTGCTAGTATGTTTCCTGTTTTAGCTTCCATCAACGTTGCGGTGATATGCTCTGGTTGATAATTTTTAGCAGCATCATCCAATAGCTCCTCCAAATAGAATTGAAGATTACTATCTAATGTCGTGTAGATATTACTGCCATCAACTTTCTTTTTCTCTTTCACACTTCCTGGTTTTACATCGCCTTTTGCAGAGTTTATTTCGTAACTCCTAGAGCCATTGACACCTGATAACTGATTATTATAAGCCTCCTCGATGCCCATAACTCCCAGCTCATCGCCTTTATCGTCTTGTTGCGTGTAGCCTATAAAAAAGGAGGCAAAATTTCCTGCTTGATACGCACGTTTTCTTTCTTCTCTAAAATAAATACCTGAAATATTTTGTTTATCTAGATCTTCTTGAATCTGCCTTTTTGTTTCAAAGTTCAAGTTTTTACCATTAGTTCCAAATTCAACGGTCGTTATAGGCTCCCCTGACTCATTGACACTCGGTCTTAACTGTTTTAGTGTTGTCTCTTTATCAATTTTGACATATTTTTCAAAAATTTCAGCGATTGTCGACCAATCCTTTTCTTGTACATACAATTTTTTACCTTCTAAATCAGTATAGTTTTTATCTAAAATAGCATATAGTGAAAATGCACTTGAGTCTTCGACTAACACATTCCCATCTTTATCAAAGATCGTCCCTCTTTTAGCTTCCAATGTTTCATGGACTTCATAAAGATCTTTTGTCTTTTCTGAAAGGGTAGTTCCAGCAACTTTACCAGTTATTAAAATTGAAGATAAACGTACCGTAAATAGTACAAAAATCAGAATAGTCAAAAATAAAACAGTGATCCCTACTCTTTTTCGGTTTTTAGTTGTAGAAAGATTATGATGCGCAAACCAGTCTTTTATTTTTTTCATTCTAGCTTATCTCCAAGTTCTATTTTTAAATGATTATCCCTTTTTATTTTACCTCTTTTATCTGCTTTTTTTTATTCACACTACTCATCTTAAACAAAAATTAGAGTATTCTCCCACTAAAAGTAAATTTAGTACTTTAGCTTAGGATTTCTGTAATCTCTTCTTACCTGTAAAGCTAAGTCTTGATAATACTGTTCTTTTTCTTCTAATACTTTGATTTTTTCTTTGATGTTTATTAACTCTTTTTCTGCACGTTCTCGTTGTGTTGTAATAAGTTGAGAGCGTTCATCAATCGTTGGATTTCCCGCCTCACAAAGCATGATATACCGTTTCACTTCTGACAAGCTCATACCAGTCAATCTTAATACTTGAACAATCCTGACCCACTCCAAGTCTTCATTTGAAAATTGACGAACGTTCGCATGATTTCTTGTCACATGCGGGAATAATCCTTGATTTTCATAGAAGCGCAACGTATGTGGTGAAATAGTCATCTTTTTAGCTACGTCATGTACTGTGTACATTCTATCATCTTCTTTCTATTTGCTAGTTGACTGAGAGTTACTCTAAGGGGCTATAGTGTCACTAGAGCACGAGAAAATTAGGTTCATTATCGCGCTCAAATACAATATAATTTCGAGGAAGAAATCATCATGGAAAATAATGAAAAAGTCTGGTTTATCACTGGTGCATCAACAGGATTAGGAAAAGCACTTACGTTAAAATTATTGGAATATCACTATCGTGTTGTTGCTACAGCAAGAAATACCCAAGATATTGAGAATTATCTTACAACTGAAACTGATATCTTAGTTTTGCCATTAGATGTCACAAAAGAAAGCCAGATCAAACAGGCTGTACATCGTGCGATCGAGTATTTCGGTCATATCGATGTACTCGTAAACAACGCTGGAATTGGGTATTTTTCTTCGATTGAAGAGGCAGACAAAATGGCAGTGCGAAAATTATTTGATGTGAATTTTTTTGGCTTAGCAAATGTAACAAATCAGGTGTTGCCTTACATGAGAACAGCACAAACAGGACATATTTTAAATATTTCTTCTGTTGGTGGACTCATCGCTTTTCCAGGATTTGGTTATTATCATGCAACAAAATTTGGAATTGAAGGATACTCTGAGTCGCTCTACCAAGAGGTCTTACCATTAGGGATACATGTAACGTTGATTGAGCCAGGAGATTTTAAGACCGATTTTGCTGGACGATCAGCAAAAGAAAGTAGGAGGAACATTTCTGATTATGATAAGACAGCTGGAAAAAATATTCATGGTCTTAGACAATTGAGCGGACATCAACCAGGCAATCCAGAATTAGCTGCTGAGGCAATGATCCAAATAACTGAAAATTCACTGGAACCACCTCTTCGCCTTTTATTAGGAAGTGATGCCTATCTACATGCTAATCGAAGAATAGAACTAGCGCAAATAGATATTGAAAATTGGAAATCCTTAACCATGACAACAGATTATTAATATTTTATATAGTTGAATAAAAAAGGAAGAGAGCGGGACAAAACTAAAAATCAGTTTTGTTTCGCTCTCTATATCCGAATAAATGGCGAGAAATAAGTAGACTACGCTGTGCTTCGATTACATCAACTTCTAAGAGCTAGAGCTCTAAGAGTTGACGGTCTTTGGCAATAAGCTGAATACTTTTGTCTCGACCTAATACCTTAGTAGCATTATTTTTTTCTTGCCACATGAACTTTCAATTGTTTTCCTTTGATCGTCCGCTCTTTCATTGTTTGAATCACAAGTTGTCCTTTGCCATTTAAGATATCAATATAGGTTACATTTTCTTGAATGGTGATAATGCCAATATCTTCTGCTGTGATTCCTTCAATTTTTGAAATAGTCCCGACAAAATCAAGTGCACGTAATTTCTTTTTCTTCCCACCGTTGAAATAGACTTTAGTAATTTCTTCGTTCACTCGTTTCGCTTTAGGCTGTTTTATTTTTTGTTTTGTCGTTATTTTCGCTTCAAAAGCAGATTTGCTGCGCGCAACTAGCTTAGCATTGGGCAGGGTGATTTGAGTCATCGTTAGTTCGCCAAATGTTTCGATTTCTCTTTTTAGTGCGCCTTCTTTCGGGGTTACAAACGTTAAAGCAAAGCCTTCTTTGCCAGCACGTCCGGTTCGACCGACACGATGAATATAGCTTTCTTTTTCATAAGGAATATCTAAATTAATAACATGCGTGATATTCTCAATATCAATGCCTCGGGCTGCTACATCTGTTGCGACAAGATAGCGAAACTTAGCTTTTCTAAACGCATCCATTACATCAAAACGATCTTCTTGCATCATGCCACCATGTAATTTGCCAACAGGATATCCAGCCTTTACTAAGAAATCATAGGTAACATTAACCTTCTCTTGTGTGTTAGCAAAAATAATGCAGGTATCTGGATTTTCCATGATCGTTACAGCTTCTAAAGCGGTCAGTTTGTTTTCATCTGTGGTATCTAAAAAAGCATGTTGAATTTTAGGCGTTGTTTTCTCTGTTGCTTCAATTTTTACAACGATTGGCTCATGTAGATAGGCATTACTCATACGTTCAATCGTCTGTGGCATTGTTGCAGAGAATAATAATGTATTTTTCATTTTTGGTAACGCCGCAATAATTTCTTTTACTTGATCGATGAACCCCATATTAAGCATTTCATCTGCCTCATCAATGACTAAACAGTTGATTTTTTCAAGCGGGAGACTCCCTTTGATAATATGATCCAATACTCGTCCAGGTGTTCCAACCACAATATGACTTTTTTGCTTTAGCTCTGACTTTTGTTTTACATAAGATGCTTTTCCATAAACTGCTGTTGCTTTGATCCGTTTATAGCGACCAATATTGATCAAGTCTTCTTGCACTTGCTGTGCTAACTCTCTTGTCGGTTCCAGTACAAGAATTTGGGGCTTATTCTCGATCCAATCAACTTTTTCGCACAAAGGAATGCCAAAACTAGCCGTTTTGCCACTACCAGTTTGAGATTGAACTAAAACATCGTTCGCAGCCAGAACAGCTGGAATAACTTGCTGTTGGACCGGTGTAGGTATTTCGTAGCCTAAATCAGAAATTGCTTTTAAGATTACATCGCTTAGCGGATAGCTGCTAAAATTTATATTATTCATTGTTTCCCCATTCTTTTCGTTTATTGCTTAAACTAATGTTAACGAAACGTCTATTTTTACTATTTAGATTCAGCTCCTTATTATCCACGAAAAGATGTAGAACTGCAAGAGGCTGAATTAATCTTTTTAAATAGTCTGGAGCGGTCTTTTCCTGTTTGGTTTACATCATTATTGTTCTTTAAAAAATAAGTCTGTAGTATAATAAAAATTGACTAAAACGTTTGAAAGAAAAGAAGGTTTTTCCATGAATTTTTTAAAAAGATATGGATTCGGTATTATGATTCTAGTTATCATTAGTGAACTAACATTCCCTTTGATTTTTGCTCATTTTTACCCCAATTATAATCCAGTAACAATGTTGATCAGTGATTTTGGTGAAGATGGAAGTCCTGTAAAACTAGTCTTTAAAGTTTGGCAATTGGTTGATGGTAGTCTATTTATTTTAACGATTCCAAGCTTTTATGCACGGTTCAACAACACTTCTAAGCCACTAGCAACATGGTTGAGTATCACCATAGCTATTTTTTCTATTGGAGATTGCTTAGTGACAGCTATTTTTGATCGCACAACTAATACGGCTCAACTAGATGTTGAAGCCCTCATTCATGACTACTTATCCGGTGTTGGTTTTATTGCACTATTAATGGCGACATTCTTTTTGATCAAGCTCTATACTTTAGAGCATCATTATTTATTTGTCAGAATCCTGATTGTTATTTTTTTCTGCTCTTGTTTCTTTATGTTTTTATTTGCCGCACCTAAAATCCCTCTTGTAACTCAATTGCACATTCCCTATCGCGGACTTTGGCAACGAGCAAATTTACTTTTTTTATATTTTCCTTTCTTTCTTGTCGCTATTAAAAATCTAGATAGAAACAATCAAAAGACAATAAGACTTTAGCATCATGCTAAAGTCTTATTGTCTTTTCTTTTCCCACCTTCTCTGTCAGAATCTAGTCCTCAACTTCCCATTATCCAGAATGAATCTTCCGTTTATATCTCTTTGTCATAACAACAGCACATCGTTATGTTCATTACAAGTTTATTTTATAACTAAAAATTATTTCAAATCGAGTATTATATAAAAAACACACATATTCTAGTACATTTACATTTTAAATTGAACTATCACAATAAATCTTTACTTTAGAATAAGACGCAAAATAAATGATAAACCAAACCACCCAATCAAACTTATACCAATAGCTATCACCCATCCTAAAATATTATGCTCTAACGGTAGAGGCATATTCATACCAAAGAAGCCTGTCACGATTGTCGGAATTGTTAATAAGATGGAAAGAATTGTCAAAATTTTCATCGTATCATTCAAATTATTATTCAAGATGTTATTATATGTTCCAGATAATTGCTGTAAAACTTGAGAAGTCAATTGAGCCATCTCAACAAGTTGCCTGGCTTCAATCAAGGTGTCTTCCCACTGTTCTTTTTCGATCTCATTGAGCGACCGAAAAATAACATTTGTTTTTATTTGTTCAAGTAAAACCGCATTTTGTTTTGTTGCGGAGATAAAATACGCAACACCTGTCTCTACATCTGACAATGCTAATAAATTCTTTTTGGATGTTTTTTCTCTCAGCATATCATTGATATGATTTCGTTCGCGGTTCATCTCTTCTATTACTGGAAAGAATTTGTCAGTAATCATAAATAAACTTGAAAAAAGAAATTTAAAAACAGAAATATCAGGATTATCATTCAAAAATTTTTCCATATATTGGGTAA
>Ga0308165_1003421_pt1 | contig 17053 bp, 20 predicted proteins | sample PhyWR2_FD_201032 | JGI IMG/M metagenome (GOLD analysis project Ga0308165, IMG submission 201032) | Phyllosphere microbial communities from UC Gill Tract Community Farm, Albany, California, United States - DLSLW.R2 | ecosystem: Host-associated > Plants > Phyllosphere > Unclassified | place: USA...
TCTATACCGCCTGGAGCCAGATGGGCGTCTCGGGGGGCTTTGTGTTGTCCGCCTTCGCCTTTTATCTGGTGCAGAAGCTGCCGGAAGAGGACCTGATGAGCTGGGGCTGGCGCGTGCCGTTCCTGCTGAGCATCGTCATCTTCCTGGTCGGGGTTTACATCCGCAAAAACATCCGCGAGAGCAAGGCCTTTACCCAGGCCAGACCGGAAGACAAGCATGAGAAGATCCCGCTAATGGTGATTATCCGCGAGCACCCGAAAGCGCTGCTGCAGGCCATCGCCCTGCGTCTGCCGGAGAACGGCGCGTCGTACATCTTCTTCACCTTCTCGGTGGTCTACGCCAGACACATTGGCATCAGCACCGGAGAGATCATCAGCGCCGTTACCCTGGCGATGCTGGTGGAGTTCTTCTCGATCCTGTTCTGGGGCGCGCTGTCGGATCGCATCGGCCTGAAGCCGGTCTACTACATCGGCGTAATCGGCCTGCTGGTGATGGCGTTCCCGTTCTTCTGGCTGCTCTCTACCGGCGACTACGGCTGGATCATGGTGGCGATGCTGCTGGGCCTGCCGTTCTGCCACGGGGCGATGATCGGCACCCAGCCGTGCATCATGAGCGACCTGTTCCCGGTGCGGGTGCGCTACTCCGGTCTGGCATTGGGGCACGAAGTGGGCTCGATCTTCTCCGGCGGGCTGGGGCCGATGCTGGCGGTGGCGATGCTGATGTACTTCGACTCGTCGTGGCCGGTCTCCCTGCTGCTGATGGTCTACGCGCTGCTGGCGTGGATTGCGCTGCGCAGCCTGCCGTCTGACAACAATAAAAATGAGGTAGCACCATGATTGATAAACGGATTGCCGCCATCGACGGCGCGGTAGCCGACATCTTCGACGGCGCCGTCGTGATGGTGGGCGGCTTTGGCCCGGCCGGCCAGCCCGCCGAACTGCTCGACGCCCTGATCCGCCGCAAGCCGCGCAACCTGACCTTAATCAGCAACAACGCCGGGAACGGCGACTACGGCCTGGCGGCGCTGCTGAAAGCGGGTTGCGTTCAAAAAGTGATCTGCTCCTTCCCGCGTCAGACCGACTCCTGGGTATTTGACGATCTCTATCGTCGCGGAGAAGTGGCGCTGGAGCTGGTGCCGCAGGGTAACCTCGCGGCGCGCATTCAGGCCGGCGGCGCCGGGCTCGGCGGCATCTTCACCCCCACCGGGTTTGGCACCGAACTGGCGGCAGGCAAAGAGACGCGGCACATCGACGGCAAAGACTACGTCTTCGAAACACCGCTCAAGGCCGACTTCGCGCTGATCAAAGCCCTGAAGGCCGACCGCTGGGGCAACCTGATTTACGACAAAACCGGGCGCAACTTCGGGCCGATTATGGCCACCGCCGCCAACTGCACCATCGCCCAGGTCAGCGAGATCGTACCGTTAGGCGAGCTCGACCCGGAAGCGGTGGTCACGCCGGGAATTTTTGTCCAGCGCATCGTCCCGGTGGCGACCGCGCGCCAGACCCAGACCGCTTAAGGAGCCTACGTGAATAAATTGACTCATCAGCAGCTGGCCGAGCGCATTGCCCGCGACATCCCGGAAGGGGCGTACGTGAATCTTGGGATCGGCCTGCCGACCCGGATTGCCAACTACCTGCCCCCCGATCGCGAGATCTTCCTGCACAGTGAGAACGGCATTCTTGGGATGGGGCCTGCGCCTGCGCCGGGCTGCGAAGATCCGGAGCTGATTAACGCCGGCAAGCAGCCGGTGACCCTGCTCGACGGCGGGTGCTATTTCCATCATGGCGACTCGTTCACCATGATGCGCGGCGGTCACCTGGATATCTGCGTGCTGGGGGCGTATCAGGTTTCCGAGCATGGCGATCTGGCGAACTGGAGCACCGGGGAACCGTCCTCCATCCCGGCGGTGGGCGGGGCGATGGATCTGGCGATTGGCGCGAAGCGCGTATATGTGATGACCGAACATCTGACCCGCCAGGGCGAGTGCAAAATCGTCAAAACCTGTACCTACCCGCTGACCGGGATGGCCTGCATCGACCGCATCTATACCGACATGGCGGTGATGAATATCACTGCGCAAGGCATCCTGGTGCGCGAGCTGTTTGGCGACGTCACGCCCGAGTACCTGCAGTCGGTTACCCCGGTGGCGCTGACCTTTGCCCTTAAAACTGAAACCGAGGAGGCGTGATGGATCTGGAATATCGCCTCGATGGCCCGCTGGACGCGCCGCTGCTGGTGCTCTCCAACTCGCTGGGTACCACCTGGCAGATGTGGCAGGCGCAGATGGCCGACTTCACCTGCCACTTCCGCGTGCTGCGCTACAACACCCGCGGGCACGGTCGCTCTCCACTGACAGAAGGGGGCATTACCCTCGATACCCTGGGGCAGGACGTGCTTGCCCTGCTCGATCATCTGGACGTGGAGCGGGCCGCCTTCTGCGGCATCTCGCTCGGCGGGATGACCGGGCTGTGGCTTAACCGCCACGCGCCGTCGCGTTTTTCGCGCATCGTGGTCGCCAATACCGCGGCGAAAATCGGCGAAGCCAAAGGCTGGCTGCAGCGTGCCGCCACCGTGCGCCAGCAGGGGATGGCCCCGGTTGCCGGCGGCGCGGCGGATCGCTGGTTTACCCCGGCATTTCGCGAGAGCAACCCCGGCGTGGTCAAGCTGCTGGTGGATGGCCTGGCCGATACCCCAAAGGAAGGCTATGCCGTCTGCTGCGAAGCGCTGGCCGTTGCAGATTTGCGCCCGGACGTGGCGGCGATGCTGCGCCCGATGCTGGTTATCGCCGGAGAGGAGGATCCGGTGACCACCGTCAACGACGGCGAGTGGATCGCCGCCCAGGCCAAACAGACCCGCTGCGTGACCTTACCCGCTTCGCACCTGTCGAACGTCGCCTGCCCGGCAGCGTTCAACCAGCAGGTGCTGACCTTTTTAACCGCAGGAGCTGCGACATGAGTATCACCATTGAATCCCTGGCCTGCTGGCTGGTGGATATCCCGACCATCCGCCCGCACAAGCTGTCGATGGCCACCATGGGTTGCCAGACGCTGACGATCGTCAGAATGGCATGCGCCAACGGCATCACCGGCTGGGGCGAGGCCACCACCATCGGCGGCCTGAGCTACGGCGCAGAAAGCCCGGAGGCGATCAAATCCGCGATTGAAACCTATCTGGCCCCGCTGCTGTGCGGCCAGACGTTAAGCGGCCCGGCGGCGCTGGCCGACAAAATGAATGCCCACGTGAAGGGCAATACCTTTGCCAAATCGGCGCTGGAAACGGCGTTTCTCGATGCGCAGGGCAAAGCGCTGGGCCTGCCGGTCAGCTCATTGCTCGGCGGGGCGCTCACTGCGCGTCTGCCGGTGCTGTGGACCTTAGCGAGCGGCGACACTCAGAAAGACATCGAAGAGGGCAAACGCCTGCTGGCAGAGGGGCGTCACGACACCTTCAAGCTGAAGATTGGTGCCCGCGGGCTGGATGTGGATATCCGCCACGCGCTGGCAATCAAGGCTGCGCTGGGGGATGAAGTCAGCATCCGCGTGGACGTCAATCAGGCGTGGGATCTCACCACCGCCATCAAAGGCATGTCGCAATTGCAGGACGGCGGTATCGACCTGGTGGAACAGCCGATCCCGCTGTGGGATCGGCAAGGGTTAATCGCCCTCAGCCAGCGCTTTGCGGTGCCGATCCTCGCCGACGAGGCGGTGGCGACCAGCCATGACGGCTACGCCCTGGCGAGCGGCGGCTTTACCGGCGCGTATGCCCTGAAGATCGCCAAAGCGGGCGGCCCGGTGCAGGCGCTGAAGCTGGCGCACGTGGCCCAGGCGGCAGGCGTGGCGTTGTACGGCGGCACCATGCTGGAAGGCACGCTGGGTAGCGTCGCCTCGTTACATGCCTGGTCGACGGTAAAAATGCAGTGGGGCACCGAGATGTTCGGCCCGCTGTTGCTGAAGGATGACATCGTGGTCCGTCCGCTGGATTTCAGCCACGGACAGGTGACGTTACCGCAAGGGCCGGGCCTGGGCGTCGATATCGACGAAGAAAAGCTGCGTTACTACGCACGAAAATAAAGGAGAACGCGATGCTGTTTAAAGTGAAAATGACGGTCAACATCCCGTCGTCCCTGCCCAACGAGCAGGTTGAAGAGATTAAAGCCAAAGAGAAAGCCTACTCCCAGCGTTTACAGCGCGAGGGGAAATGGCCGCACATCTGGCGCGTGGTCGGCCAGTACGCCAACGTCAGCATTTTTGACGTGGCGGACAACCAGGAGCTGCACGAGATCCTGACCGCGCTGCCGCTGTACCCGTGGATGGACATCAGCGTGCAGCCGCTGTGTGCGCACCCGTCGTCCATCTATAGCGAACAAACGTCGTCGAAATAATTACAAAAACGTACCCTACTAAGAGGAATAAGCAATGTCACAGAACCCTGTACATCAAACCGAGCTGGACACCTTACTCGCCATCAGCAGCGGCTTAAATTCCACCGGTGGCAACGACCGTTTCAAAAACATCATGCATCAGCTGCTGAGCGATGTGTGCAAAACCATCAAGCAGTTCGATATCACCGACGAAGAGTTCTGGCTGGCGGTGAACTACCTTAACGAGCTGGGCGGACGCCAGGAAGCGGCGCTGCTGGCTGCCGGTCTGGGGCTGGAACACTATCTGGATATGCGTGCCGATGAAAAAGAGGCTGCATCCGGTGAAGAAGTGGGCACTCCGCGCACCATCGAAGGGCCGCTGTACGTGGCTAACGCCCCGCTGAGCCAGAGCTTTGCCCGCATGGACGACGGCAGCGAGCAGGCCGAGACCATGTGGCTGCAGGGCCAGGTCACCGACCTGAACGGCAAACCGGTGGCGGGCGCGATTGTCGACATCTGGCACGCCAACACCCTCGGCGGCTACTCGTTCTTTGATCAGTCCCAGAGTGAATACAACCTGCGTCGCCGCATCCTGACCGATGAAAACGGTCGCTACACGGTGCGCAGCATTGTGCCGTGCGGCTACGGCTGCCCGCCGGATGGCCCAACCCAGAAACTGCTGACCGCGCTGGGACGCCACGGCAATCGCCCGGCACATGTGCATTTCTTCGTGTCGGCTCCGGGGTACAAACACCTGACCACGCAAATCAACCTGAACGGGGATGAGTATCTGTGGGACGACTTCGCGTTTGCGACCCGTGCGGAGCTGATTGCGGATCCGGTGAAGATTACGGACAGTGCCGTAGCTAAACAGCGCGATATTGAGGGGGAGCATACCGAGGTGAATTTCAGTTTTACGCTGGTGGCGAGTGCGGAAAGTAATGAGGAACAGAAGATTAAGCGGCTGCGTGTGAAGGAGTAAGGTCGGAAGGTGTCAGGGCCGGGACCGCGGTGAGCGGGCCCGGTTTTTTATTTTTTTTTGAACTTAATAACGGTTATTATGCAATGTACTCTAGACTGGCTATCTTATAGTTAAAATGTTCACCAGCATCGTTATATCGAAGGATTTCTCCTACCGCTAACCGTCTCCCTAAAATATCAAGTGTTGCTCTGGAATTAATGAAGGATGTATCTTTCCAGTCTATTCCAGCGCGATAATCATCATGTTCATAAAGGGTGAAGCTATACCACGTCCCACTCCAGTCGACGCTACCGTAACCTATATCGTCTTTGTCGATGTTGACAACATTATTCGCGTTAAGACTGGCGATAAACCACATGGTTTCAGTTGGGTGTTCGGTATACACCGCTATAATTTTGACTTTTCTCACATTCTGCTCCCTGTGTTTTATTTGTGGAATTAACTTTAACATACACCATTTGAAATTGAATGCCGAAGTAGGTCATTTCTAATGATAGGGTAGCAAATACGGACTTTGATATCTGATGGTGACGTCATGTTTTAAGGGGGTTGTCCTGATTAAACCAAAATTATTTATATTCCAAGGTTCGTTATGTTTTTAAGTGGTAAGAAAATCTTTATTTTACGGTTTTGGTGGTTTTCCAACGAGGACAATATTATATTGTGTTTCAGTTGCTTTTAATATAATGATTGTAGATGTCGTAATAGGATGCATTTATGCAATATACGAGAGTAAAGATAGAGGCACACTCACAATCTATCAATAAAGTTGTTACACGCTTTGAACATGAGTTTGATGTTAAAGCTGAAGGTGGAATACCCAAGGATAGGCTTGAGAGTTTAATTGAGCAACTGAAAGCAAAAAAATCAAATAATGATCTTAATATTGATGAACTAATCTTGGAAGCCTTTTCCATCGGGGTGCGCTCTGGATTTAATCGTGCGCTAGCGCGATTCGAAGATGGAAGCATAACGGCAAGAAAAGTCCCCAATCAAGATGAATGGAGACTGTCATCAAATTCAACGCGATATCAGATAACAAAAGATTTACCTTCTGCTAAAAATCAGGTTATGAAAGCAACTGTTTATTTATATTTATCTGATAGTGGGTTTGAATAATATTGTCAAGGCAAAATTTCGTACAGAATGACATTAATGCCTATCATTAAACTCACTTTTCTTAGCCCAAGGAACGGCGCGTGAGGTTTTATGTCGCTAAACGCGTACTCCGGCTTGATGCACCGCCTATTCTGCCGCTACACAGGAATTTTACCACCCTGATGATGCGAATAAATGGCTTAACCATAATAGTACCAGGTTGAGATACTTCTTTCTGAAGAGGGTGCCGGGGATGCTTTGCTTGCCCAACCTGCCTAACGGTTCTATTGAGTAAGAAACAGAGCAATGCGGCGTATTGGTTTTGCCGGCTGTAAAAACAAGCAAGGCCCAATCATTGGGCCTTTTTGCTACAGCGTTACTGTTATATATCGCGCATTTAACGCGCAGGCGTAGCCGCCAGCTTTCTGCGCAGCAAGGTGGCAGAAGAGTGTTTTTTTACCGCAGCAAGTTCAGTTTTAAGGCCACGGATATAAGCCTCTGCGCTGATACCGTGCGCTTTCAACTCAGCAGACGCTAACGCCTGAAATACTTTCTTTTCCCGCTCACCGGGGACAAGTAGACCGGAGTTTTCATAGTTGTTGCAATACGACATAGCAGGCTCTCCCTTCTGTAACTGTTTTATACGCATGGAAATTTCCCTGTATCAGTGGTCGTGGTACTCGCTTTGGCAACCCTGTACGTTGATTGTAGCGTGGTACATTTTTTAACCCAAGCATAATGTCGTAGGTTTCTTCCAGGGTAGTACGGCGACCTTTATCAACAACTTCACCAGAAGCTGCCTGGAAAACAAAACCACCAATATTCAGTTTTTCATAGTGGGCAATTAACGCGAGTGAGACCGATTGCAACACGATAGCACTACCTAGCCCTTTAAATTTTATGTGGCGAAAATCGGCTAAGCTCCCCATGCCGTCGAAGGTGTCAAAGCAGACCTCTGCCATCCCGTTAATCGGGAATGGAATACCATCAGGCATTTCATACCCGATTCGAGTAAATGTCAGTTCATCTTCCAGACTGCCAATGATCACAGTGTAAACTTCGGTACCGGCAACAAAAACGTAACTATGGTGAATACGCTGATCATAAATAAACTTCTTTCGCCTCATGCCGTAATCGTCGAGAAATTTCTCTTCTTCAATGCGCACATGTCACTCCCTTGAATACCTAATCAATTAACTCCCTTTAACCGATTGCGGATGTGCCGCAACGTGGGCACTTTACGGCCCTCGAAAAATGAAAAAAAGGCTTAACCCTGAATTACACAAGGTTACTTTGGGGTTTGCGAGGCGTCTTCCAGAAAGGGCAATGCCGGGGGCGCTTCGCTTGCCCGGCCTACAAAAACCACCTCAGCAGGTAGATGTTTCGACAGGGCTTACCACTTCATCTCACCGGTATTCACCTTGGCACTCAGCTCAAGCGAACTCTCATCCGCCAGACCCGGGTACGCCGCTTTCATTGCGCTGATAACCGCTGCCGACCCCTTCTGGCTGGCCAGCGTCTGCTCAAATTTTTGCAGATAAGTGTGGGTGAAGGTGATGGCCGCGTCGTTTGCCGGGCGCGCGCCCAGATAGTGGCCGGGGATGACCTGCTGTGGTTTCAGAGACTGCATTTCACCAAGCACCGTCATCCAGCCCTGACGCACTGCCGGGGTTTGTGTATCAGCGGTCCAGACATGAATGCCGGAGGCAATCCCGGTTCCGCCCAGAATCGCCTTGTTCGCTGGGATCCACACATACGCGGCATATTCGCCCGCGTGTTTCAACTCCAGCGCTTCGCCGTCGACGGTAAAGCGGGTGGCGTTGGTCGCCTGTGGCACGATGATTTTTGTCGGTGCACCGTCTTTCATTTGCGGGCCCCAGAAGGCCAGTTTGGCGTCTTTGGTGGCCTTGATATGATCGACAACGGTCGGAGAGGCCACCACGTTTACCTCCGGGAACGCGGCCACCAGTGGCTGAAGTCCAAAATAGAAATCCGGATCGCCGGAGGTGATCACAATCGCTTTCAGGGTTTTGCCACCGGCTTTGATCATCTTCACCAGCTGTTCGCCATCCTTGACGCTGAACTGGGCATCAAACAACACCGCTTCTGTCGGGCCGGAGACCAGCGTAGACGATACCGGGAAAATGCCTTTTTCCTGCGGGTTGTAGACCTCAAGGTGCAGCGGGGCGGCGAATACGGGCGCGGCGGCCAGGGTTAATACCAGCGAAAGGGATTTCATGCTCATGGTGATCCTTAGTTGTTTATCCGGGTGAGTTGCGGTTTAACCAGTGCGAAAAAGGCATCCGGTTCACCGTAATAACGTCCGACAGGCAGCAGCGTGCTGTTCCCGTCGGTGTCGATAATCGCGGCGGTGGGGAACCCCTGGCCGTTGACCCTCGCCATCAGCATTCGCGCGTGTTGAATATGCTCCAGCGCTTCGTTTTCCTGAATGTGTCCGAGCCTGATGTCAGGCCCCGCTGTCTGTTTCAGGATCTCATTCACCACGTCGGGGTGGGTGATGTTTTTCCCGTCCTGATACCAGGCCCGCTGGATGGCGTTGAGAAAGTGCAGATCGGCGCCGGGCAGGGCAAACCGCTGTGCCGCCAGCAGTCCGCGCGTTGTCGGCAGGGAGTCGAGGACAATCTGGCTGTCGGCCAGCAGCCTGTGACGATAGTCTGCGCCAAACGGGCGTCATGCTCGTTAACGTGCGCCAGCCAGCTGGCGTCCAGCTGTCGGCGATGGGGGCCAATAAAAAGCCCGCCCGGCAAAATATGCTGTGCGGGAAAATCCTCGGCGACGCGGTTAAGCAGCGGCAGAGCGCCATAGCTCCAGCCACACAGGGGATCAATAATCCAGTAAAGCCCGGCCTGAAATGCCATGACGATGTTCTCCGTTTTGGGGTTGAGTACATTCTACGGATTTGCATGTCTGACAGAATTCCTGAAACAATACATGCTGAGTTTCGTAAAACGATCAGATGGAGAGGCAATGGACAGGATCATGGCGGCAATCACCTACAACCGTATCTGCGAACTCGGCAGCCTGAGTGCGGCCGCCCGATCGCTTGGGATATCACGGCCGATGGTCAGCCGTTATCTCGATGAGATGGAAAAGTGGGCAGGGGCGCGACTGATCCACCGCTCAACCCGGCGGCTGACCATCACCCTAGCGGGAGAGAAAACGCTGGAGAAAACCCGGCAACTGGCCCTGCTATCCCAGGGCATTGAAGGGGATACGACCCGAATCACGCCGTCGGGTACGTTACGTATCGCCTGCGCCCACTTCACGGCGACGCACCTGCTGGGGCCGGTGATCCCGCCTTTCCTCGATCGTTATCCCGCGTTACGGATTGAGGTTGATATCAATAATCACCCGGTCAGTCTGGTGGGAGAGCGCATCGATCTGGCGATACGCATCACCAATGAACCGGAACCGGGAGCTATCGCTCGTCATCTGGGAACATGCCAGTCCGTGCTATGCGCCTCGCCAGCCTACCTTGCCCGTGCGGGGGTGCCGACCACGCCTGAGGATCTTTCCCGGCACAATTGTTTGCACTACAGCCGTTTTTCCGGGCAGTCATGGTCTTTTCGCGATCGGGAGAAAGGCGGGATGTCGGTGGCGGTGAGCGGTAATTTCAGTGCCGGGATCTCGTCACTGTTGTGCGATATGGCCGCCGCGGGTGTCGGCCTGGCGATGGTGCCCGCCATCGAGGCGCAAAGCGGGCTGGAAAGCGGTCGTCTGGTACGGGTCTTGCCGCAGCTGGAGCCGCAGCCGCTGGGTATTTACGGGCTTTATCAGTCCCGCGATCATCAGCATGCGGCGCTCATTCTGTTTCTCGACGCGATCAAACAGCATCTGATGCCGTCGTAAGCCGGAGCCGGGATTACTTCCCGATCTCTTTGCGCACTAACGCCGGATAGGAATGCTCAGTCTCTTTTCCGGTACGGATATTCAGGATCGTGTAGCGCGCATCCGGGAAGGTGCCGGCTTTTTTCACCACCATCATCGATTCACCCTGTTGATTGCGGAACATCTTTCCGGAAGGGTATTTCGGCGCATCTGGATTCTGGCATGGGCATTGTGGATCACAGTGACTCATTTTTTCCCCGGTAAGGCTTCATCAGCCAGCAATTGAAGGGATCATCATAAGCACAGGCTTATGTCGGTGTAGACCGAAAACGATACTCCCGTGAGTCATGAATAGCCATTAAATTGTGAGCAAATAGCATTTACCAGCATGGGTAGAGACAGGGTGGTGTCATGGGCTAGACTGTGTGTAGTCTGTCTGGCTGCATGTTCCTGTGGGGAAGGTAACACGCAGCCAGAGGGGGGCATTACTTCGCTGAAAGTTCGTTGCGGATAATCTCTGCGCCAGCGCGCAGCGCGTTGAGCTTGCCGTTAGCCACCCGACGCGATAGCGGTGCCATGCCGCAGTTGGTGGAAGGGTAGAGCTTGTCGGCATCGACGAACTGCAGCGCTTTGCGCAGCGTATCCGCCACTTCCTCTGCGGTCTCAACGGTGTTGGTCGCCACATCAATGGCTCCGACCATCACTTTTTTACCGCGGATCAGTTCCAGCAGATCCATCGGCACCCGTGAGTTGTGGCATTCCAGCGAGACGATATCGATAGCCGATTGTTGCAGCTTAGGGAAGGCTTCTTCATATTGCCGCCACTCGGTGCCCAGGGTCTTTTTCCAGTCGGTATTGGCTTTGATGCCATAGCCATAGCAAATATGGACTGCGGTTTCGCACTTCAGCCCTTCAACGGCGCGTTCTAACGCAGCGATACCCCAGTCATTCACTTCGTCAAAGAAGACGTTAAAGGCGGGTTCATCAAACTGGATAATATCGACACCGGCCGCCTCTAATTCTCGGGCTTCCTGATTCAGAATTTTGGCGAATTCCCACGCCAGCTTTTCACGGCTTTTATAGTGGTTGTCATACAGGGTGTCGATCATCGTCATCGGCCCAGGCAGCGCCCATTTGATCGGCTGTTTGGTGAGCTGACGTAAGAATTTGGCATCTTCAACGAATACCGGCTTCTGGCGTTCTACCGCCCCGACCACGGTCGGCACGCTGGCGTCGTAGCGATTGCGAATCTTAACCACCTCGCGTTTCTCAAAATCCACGCCGCTAAGGTGCTCGATAAAGGTGGTGACAAAGTGCTGGCGGGTCTGCTCGCCGTCGCTGACGATATCAATCCCGGCGCGCAGCTGATCGAACAGCGACAAGCTCAGCGCATCCTTTTTCCCCTCGATAAGTTCTTCGTTTTCTAATTTCCACGGGGACCACAGCTTCTCCGGCTCTGCAAGCCAGGACGGTTTCGGTAAGCTGCCGGCAGTAGACGTAGGGAGCAATGTTTTCATAACAGGTGACCTTCTATTTTTTTAATTAATTAAACAGCGCAGTTAGCAGACCATTGCTCAAGAATATTCTTGTAAGGTTTGATGAAATGCTTTTCGGTGAACTTGCCTTGCTCAATCGCCAGCTGACTACGCTCTTCCCGATCGTAAACAATTTTGGTTAATGAGTGATCCTGGTTATTCAGGTTCGGCTGATAATACTGCCCGGCGGTTGAGTTGGCGTTGTAAATCTCCGGGCGATAAATCTTCTGGAATGTCTCCATCGTGCTGATGGTGGCAATCAGCTCCACAAACGAGTAATCACGCAGTAAATCGCCGGAGAAATAAAATGCCAGCGGCGCGGCGCTGTCTGGCGGCATGAAATAGCGCACCTGCAGGCCCATTTTTTTGAAGTACGCTTCCGTCAGCGAGGTGCCATGCTGTTGGTATTCGATGCCTAAAACAGGATGCACATTGCCGATGCGCTGATAGCTGTTTTTGTTCGAAACGCTCAGGCATATCACCGGCGCTTTGCTGAAGTTCGCTTTGTATTCCGCTGAGTTAGCGAAATGCTTGAAGATGTTGCCGTGCAAATCACCAAAGTCATCCGGGATGCTAAAACCGGCCTGGTTTTTATTATGGTCTAACAGCCGCACGCTAAAATCATAATCGCGAACGTAAGACGAGAAGTTATTCCCGACAATACCCTCGATGCGCTCGTTCGTTTTTTTATCAATAATATTGGTTTTCAGGATTTCAATTGCCGGGAAAGCCTGATTACCGTCGCCAATATTCATCTCAACCGAAATGATTTCAAGCTCGACGGAATAACGGTCGCCGTTAGGATTATCCCAATGCGCTAAGGCGTTAAAGCGGTTGTCAATCATCACTAACGTATTGCGCAGGTTCTGCTGGCGGTTTTCCCCGCGGGCCAGATTGGCAAAGTTGGTGGTAATCCGCGTGTTTTCCGAAGGATTATAATTCTCGTCGAAGCGACTGTGTTTAATCGTAAATGTGAAATCATTATTCATTATATTCAGTCTTCTTGTTGCTAATTCGTTAACATTACATACGTTATGCCAGAGCCTCAGCAACAGTGATAGCGACTAAATTTCACTACAACATGAGATATCTTCATGTTGTAGCCTGAGCGGGTTTCATCATGACTCTTTTACAGCATTGTGGGAGGTCATCTGAGGCGCATTGTCGAGCCGTCGAATCGCCGGTACCAGCGCGGCGCCCAGGGTGGCGATAACCACCGCAATAGCGGAAACCAGCAGCACATTACTGGAACCGTACTGCACGGCCAGCGGACCGGCAATCAGCTCCCCGAAGGGTATGGCCACAAAGGATCCCACCGCGTCATAGGCATACACCCGGGCCAGCTTGTCCGGCGGAATATGCGTTTGCAGCGAATGGGCCCAGGCCACACCAAACAGGCCAAACGCCACCCCGGCGATAAAAAATGCGCCAATCAGCCACGGGGTGGCGGCAAGCTGACTCATCATGAAAATGGGTAACGCGCAAAAGGCCGTTAACATCACCCCAATAAACAGATCCCGGCGCGGACGCCAGCGCAGGGCGAGGGAAGATCCCACGATCAGGCCCACGCTCTGCGCCGCCACAATGATCCCCCAGTGCGCGCGGCCAAACGAGGCGTCGGCGATCACCGGGCCGAGCACCATCATCACCCCGCTGAAGGCGGCATTGATAATGGTGAACTGAACGACAATCGACCACACCCAGGCCCGGCTGGCGAACTCTTTCCAGCCCTCTTTTAAGTCCTGCAGGATATTGCTTTGCGGCGTCCCGGTGTCGACCCGGGCAACGCGAATAAACAGATACAGCGGAGCCGCGGCGGCGAAGCCCAACGCATCAATCGCCAGTCCCCAGCCTGGCCCGACAGAGCTTACCAGCAGCCCGCCCAGCGATGCGCCGATCACCGTTCCGCTGTAAACCCCAAGCTGGATAAACGCATTGGCCTGGCGCAGATTTTTGGCAGGAACCGTCTGGGGAACCAGCGCCGAAGAGGCCGGTAAGGTGATGCCGGCAGCGGCCCCGTTCACCGCGCCGAGCAGGGCCAGACTCATCACCGTGGCGGAACCGTCCAGCACCGACCAGGCGACGACAGCCTGTGAAACGGCAGCAACCAGCGAAGACGAAACCAGCACCCGGCTGCGCGAATAGCGGTCTGCCAGCACGCCCCCCAGCAGCAGGAAGGCGACATTAAAGATGGAACGAGAGGCAACCACCCAGCCTAAATCAGAGACCGTACCGCCGATGTCTAACACCGCAAACGCCAGCGCAATGGGGGCGATACCGTTGCCCAGCACGGTGAGCAGGCGCGCAAAAAAGAGATGACGGAAAGGGGAGAAGTGAAAAGGGTGCGCGCGTTTATTGTCGGTGTTCATTTTTAAGGGCTTCGCAGTTAAAGGCAGTCAGTCAGATTTTCAGGGTATCAATGACGGCTCGCAGGGCGGGTGAGACGTTGCGATGCGGATAATACAGGAATAACCCCTCCATGCGCAGGCTGTAACGCTGCAATACCCGGATCAGGACACCCCGTTCCAGGTCATCGGCCACCAGTTCGACAGGCACATAGGCCAGCCCCAGACCCAGCCGGGCGGCTTCGGCTTCCATATAGCTGTCTGATAAGGCCCACTGTCCCTGCGGCTGATGAGTGATTTTTTTACCGTCCTGATTGAGTTCCCACTGGTACAAACTGCCGTCGGCAAGCTGGTAGGCAATACAGGGATGGGCCACTAAATCCGCCGGAGCCTGCGGGAAACCGTAGCGGCGAAAATGTTCCGGCGTCGCTACCACCGCCATCTCCATGTCGGGCGTGATGCGCACCGCGATCATCCCCTGGCCCACCTCCGGGCCCAGACGCACCCCCGCATCGAAGCGCTCGGCGATAATATCGACGAACCGGCTTTCGTTCATCAGCTCCAGCCGGATATCAGGGTATCGCTGCTTAAACACCGCCAGCTTCGGCAGCAGACATTTATCAATGGCGTGCTGGCTGGCATTGATGCGCACCGTGCCGGAGGGGGTCTGGCGATAATGCGCCAGCGTGGCAAGCCCCAGATCTAAGGCGTCAAAGCCGGACTCGGTGGTCTGGTAGAGTTGCTCCCCGGCCTGAGTCAGCGACAGTTTGCGGGTGGTGCGCACCAGCAGCTGAACGCCCAGCCGCTCTTCAAGGTCACGCACCGAACGGCTGATCCCCGATTGCGCCAGCCCCAGCCGCTGAGCGGCGGCGGTGAAACTGCCTTCCCGCACAACCTGCATAAACAGGTACAGCTCATTGTAATTTTCCCGTTTTGCCATCGTTCGGTTCCTGCACGTATTTATAACAATTTGATATTAATCCTAGCACCATTCGCCCTCTAATCAGCACTATTACTGCTAACTATAATCCCCCTCATTGCAACAAAGCACAGCAGCGTTGTCCGTATGAAACCTGTACCTAAATCGTGTATTTCAGGGGATCTTTCATGAAGACGTTTACCCAAAAATTGACAACCGCACTACCCGCAATGCTGCTCTGTGCATCATTAAGTGGAGTCTCGACAATGAGTTATGCGGATACAACCAATCCGAACGCCCCCGTTTCAATGATCCAGAAATGGGACAAGACCTTCGCCGAAAGCACTAAGGTCGATCACCGCAAGGTGTCCTTCCAGAACCGCTACGGCATCACCTTAGTGGCGGATCTGTACCTGCCGAAAGACCGCGGCGATCGCAAGCTGGCCGCGATTGCGGTCAGCGGTCCCTTTGGCGCGGTCAAAGAGCAATCCAGCGGTCTGTATGCGCAGACCCTGGCTGAGCAGGGCTTTGTGACGCTGGCATTCGATCCTTCTTACACCGGCGAATCGGGCGGGAGTCCGCGCAACGTCGCTTCTCCGGATATCAACACCGAAGACTTTAGCGCGGCGGTGGATTTCCTCGGGTTACAAAAAGAGGTGGATCGCAACCGGATCGGGATCCTCGGGATCTGCGGCTGGGGTGGGATGGCGCTGAATGCCGCCTCGATGGATACCCGCGTCAAAGCGGTCGCCACCAGCGTGATGTACGACATGAGCCGGGCGATGGGCCACGGGGTTGGCGACGGCAAAGACCGTTATTCAGCGGCCGATCGCCATGCCGTGCTGGAGTATCTGAACGCGCAGCGCTGGAAGGATGCAGAAAGCGGCACCTTCGCTCACGGCGGGCATGATCTGAATGTCGACCAGAACGGCAACGTCAGCGCCGGGGAACGTATTCTGCCCGAGGCGTTACCTGCCAATCCGCATCCGGTGCTGAAAGAGTTCTTTGACTACTACCGGATGCCGCGCGGGTTCCACGAGCGTTCCGTTAACTCCACCGGTGCCTGGACGGCGACCATGCCGCTATCGTTCATGAACATGCCGCTGCTGAGTTATGCCAATGAAATCACCATCCCGACGCTTATCGTCACCGGTGAGAAGGCGCACTCACGCTACTTTGCCGAGGATGCGTACAAAGCGGTTGGCAGCAAGCACAAAGAGCTGGTGGTGGTCCCGGGCGCAAACCATGTGGACTTATACGACAATGCCGCCGGTAAAATACCTTTTGCCCGCTTTGAGCAGTTCTTCAAAACCAGCCTGAAATAAACCCCTCACCAGCACGTTCAAGCCACCGGTCTCTGATCGGTGGCGTTGACGCTGGCCTTCGCGAAATCTGAATAATGTCCACACTCAGCCACACCACACCACATCAACACGCGTACTGGGGCGGTATTTTTGCCATGACCTTGTGCGTCTTTGTCCTGATTGCATCCGAATTTATGCCGGTCAGCCTGCTCACCCCCCTTGCTACAGATTTGGGCGTAACCGAGGGGCTGGCAGGGCAGGGGATTGCCATCTCCGGCGCGCTGGCGGTGATCACCAGCCTGACGATTTCTAACATTGCCGGTAAGGCGGATCGTAAATATCTCCTGCTGGGGATGACGGTGCTGATGGCCGTGTCGGGGGTGATTATTGCCTTTGCGTCCAGCTATCTGGTCTATATGGCGGGCCGGGCCTTGATTGGGATCGCCATCGGCGGGTTCTGGTCCATGTCCGCCGCCACCGCCATTCGACTGGTGCCGTCGCATCAGGTCTCCCGTGCGCTGGCCATTTTTAACGGCGGCAACGCGCTGGCGACGGTGGTGGCCGCCCCGCTGGGCAGCTACCTCGGTGCCACCATCGGCTGGCGCGGGGCGTTTCTGTGTCTGGTCCCGGTGGCGGTACTGGCCTTTATCTGGCAGTGGAT
>Ga0308165_1003422_pt1 | contig 17052 bp, 6 predicted proteins | sample PhyWR2_FD_201032 | JGI IMG/M metagenome (GOLD analysis project Ga0308165, IMG submission 201032) | Phyllosphere microbial communities from UC Gill Tract Community Farm, Albany, California, United States - DLSLW.R2 | ecosystem: Host-associated > Plants > Phyllosphere > Unclassified | place: USA...
CGTGGTATCAACAATGGTACTGGCGGTTTGGGTATTGGAATGTGGGGCAGTCATAATGGAAGTGGCTGGGGAGTTTATGGAGTAACGCCAAATGGATTAGGCGTTTACGGTAATTCGAGTGCAGCAGGTTATGGTGTGTATGCTAACAGTAATACCGGTACAGGTTTATACGGAACGTCAACCAACGGCCCTGCAGCCAGCATCGCTATTGCAAACAATGCAAATGCAAACACTGCATTAACGGTAAACACATTGGGTAACGGAACTGTAATTAATGCTTCAACAGCTGGAAGTGGTATTGGGATTAAAAGTACGAGTGGTACTGGTTTGGCTATAAACGGAATCACAAGCGCTCAAACTTCAGCGGGTCTTCTCGGTCAGAATACAGGCGGTGGAGAAGCTGTTGTTGGTCTTGCCACCAGTGATATTGCTGGTGCAGTTGTTGGCCGCAATGATGGTGGGGGTTTTGGTGTTCGTGGCTTTATTGCCACAAATACTACGGGTACCGCTGTGGCTGTTCAGGGCGAGGTTGGAAATAGCGGAAGTAAAGGTAGAGCCGGTAGATTCATCAATACCAATGCAACAAATACGGATGTAAATATATTAGAGGTAACATCAAATAGTAATGGTAATATACCTGATAATACACTTGGAAATGCAGCTTCATTTAAAATTGATAATACTAATAGTGTTGGTGCTGCCGTACGTGGAGAAGTAAATACCATATTCGGAAACTTTGGTGCATCGGGCATTTTTGGCGTATCATCCGGAACCGGAGGTAGGGCAGGTTTATTTTATGCCTCTAACCCTGCAGGCAATGGTGCGGCCCTTATCGCTTTAACCGATGGTAATGGCAACGCGATTACAGCTAATGCTGGTAAAAACGGGAATGCACTAGAAGCCAATGTTGACGGTACCGGAGATGCGGTTTACGGTTGGGTTCCTAATTTCAGCTTAGGCCGCGCGGCTCATTTTGAAAATTTTAATACCGCAAATACCCATGATGCGTTAACAGTAAAAACAGTTGGTAATGGTACTGCAGGTAACTTTAAAGTAGATAATACGCAAGGAACCTCACCAGCAGTTAAAGGTGAAGTAAATTCTATTTTTGCCAATTTCGGTACCGCCGGCGTTTACGGTCTATCTTCAGGTACCGGTGGTTTCGGTGGTTTATTCTATTCATCAAATGCTGGCGGAAACGGACCGGCACTTATTGCACTTACAGAAGGTAACGGAAACGGAATTACCGCAAATGCAGGGAAAAACGGCCATGGTATCGAAGCCAATAATGATGGAACTGGAAACGCGGTATATGGCTGGACTCCTAATTTCGGGACTGGAAGGGCTGCCCGCTTTGCAAATTTCAATACCGCCAACGGTAATCCAACGCTTCATGTATCTGATGCTGGTACAGGAACAGCAATATTAGCAAACCATACCGGTGGATCAGGAGATATTTTCATCGGCCAAAGTGCTGGAGCCAACGTTGCCAGGATTAACAAAGCAGGAAAGGGCTTCTTTAATGGCGGTACACAAGCAAGTGGGGCCGATGTAGCCGAAGCCTTCGATGTAAACGGAGAAACAAAAGATTTTGAACCGGGAGATATCCTTATTATTTCTACTGACAAAGACAGAGCGGTAGAAAAATCAAACGGTGCTTATTCCAACCTGGTAGCAGGGGTTTATGCTACCAAACCAGGAGTTTTATTAACCGAAGAAAACATTGATTCTGAATTACTCGATAAAGTACCAATGGGTGTAATTGGTGTAATACCAACCAAAGTTTGTTTAGAGGGTGGTGCAATTAAAAGAGGTGATATGCTGGTTACTTCATCAACAATTGGTGTAGCGATGAAAGCAGATTTGAATAAGGTTAAAGTTGGCCAGGTTCTAGGCAAAGCCCTACAAGATTTTGATCAGCCAACAGTAGCTAAAATTAAAGTATTGGTAAGCATTAAGTAACGTTCTATTCTTTTTTAAGCAAAAAGGCACTTCATTTGAGGTGCCTTTTGTGTTTTGATTCGTCATCTCGACCGAAACGCAGTGAAGTGGAGAGATCTATCTCGAGACAGATTTAGCTTCGCTGAGCCTTCGGGTTCTCGACTGCGTTACACCCGATAGCTATCGGAGGCGAGAAGGCTTTTTCAGCCGACGAAGCAATCTTTCTGATAAGGGTCGCTAGCAGGAAAGATTGCTTCGTCGTTCCTCCTCGCAATGACGACTCTTTATTGAAATCTGTCAATAATATGTTGATCTAAAACAAACCCAACTGCCCTTTATCATCAATATCGATATCATCCGGATTGGTAATTTCGAAATCTACTTTTTTGGCTGGCTTTTCTTTTGCTTCTGGGTTATCTTCTGCTTTAGGTTCTTCTTTTTTAACAGTCTCCGGCTTTGGCTTTTCAGCCACTGGCTTTTCTACCTCTGCGGGTTTTTCCTCTACTGCTGGTTTATCGGCTTTAACTGCTGGTTCTGGTTTACGTTCGAATTTTGGCTTTGGCTGTTCCACAGCAGGTTGATCAGCAACTTTTTCGGGCACCTCTGTTTGCCCTACTGTTTCTTGATTGGTTGCTATTTCCGCAACCGCTACATCTGGTGTTTCTTCCCCATCCTCAATTTCTTCAACAGCTGTTTCCTCTACCTCTTCTATATCCGGTTCTTCCAATACCACTTTTTGTACATCATGTGGAGATAAACGGTTTCCATTAGCTTTTAACCCTTTAACATCAATCAGTTCTGCCAGCAATAAATCCAACGTTTCCGGAATCTGGGTTTTGCCTTTTAAAACGTCAACAATAATCTTTGCTCCTGGATTTGAAGTAAGGTACAATAACCTCGATTTTTGTTCCTCACTGATGAAAATGGTTTTTCTACCGTTGGCCTGCAATTCAAATGCAAAACGTTTAATAAAATAGTTCTGCGCCTTGCCATCAAAATGAACCGCTGCAAAAATCCGCTCCGGATCAAATTTCTGGATCAAAATCAATCCATCATCAAAGTGGTTGCTCAGTTCGAAAGAACTTAACTCATAGAAACCATCTTTATGTACCTGTAAAATGCGGTCATCACCATCAAATTCGCCCAGGTATTTTCCACGGCCATCTACATTTAAGCGTTTCAGCAAATCATCGTACCAGATTTTAAGTCCTGATAAGGTAGAAACACCCTTACTCTTCAAAATAATCTTTTTAACCGGATATTTAGAAATAATATTTCCTTGCGAACCACGACCTTTAATCGCCACTTCTGCAAAATCCTGGTCAAACTGAAGTTTACGCAATTTAGAATGCGGTTTCAATGCAACATTTACAATCTCCGCTTCGCCGTTGGGGTTGGCTGTAAAATACATTACTTTCGAACCTTTTGATCCCTTGGTTAAATCGTATTCCTTATCGCGTGTTACCCCAACTACGGCAAATCTTTTTATATATGAAGTACCACTTGCACCATCCTTATAGATCATGTTGTAAATGGTACGCTCGTCGTTTTTCTTAAATACCTGTGCATGTATAATGCCCTTGCCCACAAAGGTTTTATCGGCAACTTTGGTAATCATGCATTTACCATCTTCGCGGAAAACAATTACCTCATCAATATCTGAGCAATCGGCTACAAATTCATCCTTACGTAATCCCGACCCTATAAATCCATCCTCTCGGTTCATGTATAATTTCACATTCGCCAGCGCCACTTTAGAAGCCTCTACCCTATCGAATAAACGGATCTCAGTTTTACGCTCCCTTCCTTTTCCGTATTTGCTTAATAATTTCTGATACCAGGCAATGGCATAATCGGTAAGGTGTTTTAAATGGTTTTTAACCACCTTAATTTCATCTTCCAGGTTTTTCATCTGCTCATCCGCCTTTTTCACATCAAAACGGGTGATGCTGCTCATTGGCTTATCGATCAGCTTTTTAAAATCCTCAGGCAAAATTTCGCGGTAAAGCGACGGTTTAAAAGGATCAAATAAAATGTGTAATACCTCAACTACGGTATCAAAATTGGTTGAGTTTTCATATTCAGGATTTTTGTACATTCCCTCCTGAATAAATATTTTAAGTAAAGAACTAAAGAAAATTTTCTCCTGCAGCTCGTGCAGGCGAATTTCCAGTTCCCATTTTAATAAGTTTTTAGTGTGTTTGGTATTTTCAATAAGAATATCATTCACACTTAAAAAATGTGGCTTATCTCCTTGTATAATACAGGTATTCGGCGAAATAGAAACTTCACAGGCTGTAAAAGCATATAGTGCATCGATGGTCACATCTGGCGAAATACCAGGCGCCAGGTGCACCACAATTTCTACGTTGGCTGCCGTATTATCCTCAATCTTTTTAATTTTAATTTTGCCTTTATCGTTGGCCGATAAAATGCTATCGATAACCGAACCTGTTGTGGTGCTAAACGGAACTTCGGTAATCACCAAAGTCTTCTTGTCCTTTTCGGTAATTTTTGCCCGCACACGGATTTTACCGCCACGCTGCCCCTCATTGTAATTCGAGAAATCGGCCATACCACCCGTAAAAAAATCGGGCAGAATATTGGGGCGGACATTTTTCAATACTTCTATCGATGCATCTAACAATTCGATAAAATTGTGCGGCATTACTTTAGTTGCCAAACCAACAGCAATACCTTCTGCGCCTTGAGCCAGTAATAAAGGAAATTTAACAGGTAAAGTAATCGGCTCATTGTTACGCCCATCGTAACTTAACTGCCATATCGTAGTATCGGCATTAAACACCACATCGTTGGCAAATTTCGATAAACGCGCTTCAATATAACGTGGCGCCGCAGCACTATCGCCAGTAACCGGATCGCCCCAGTTACCCTGCATATCAATCAATAAATCTTTTTGCCCAATCTGCACCATTGCATCACCAATTGATGCATCACCATGGGGGTGATATTTCATCGTATTACCGATTACATTGGCTGCTTTATTAAAACGCCCATCATCCATCTCTTTCAAAGAGTGCATAATGCGTCGCTGAACGGGCTTTAATCCATCATTGATGTGTGGAACTGCCCTATCGAGAATTACATAAGACGCATAATCGAGAAACCAGTTTTCGTATAAACCGTTGATGGGGGTTATGGTATGTTTGTGCTCTTCGTTTACGTTTTGATCTAATTCTTCACTCATTTATTTACAAAAATTGGCAGCCGTAAATATAATAAAAATGATTGCATAGAATGAAGAGAGGTTATTCACATTTAGAGATAGAATATTTGTTAAAAAGCAGGGTAAGATGCTTTTTGTTTAGCGCTTACCGTCATTCTCGTGCAGGCGGGATTCCATGCTGCTAAGTTAATGGAGAAATCGAAAAACGGTGTCACCCTGAGGGGAGTCTTTCTCTTTAAATGATCACGCTCAGTATAAAAAGAGCCACGCATAATAGCTGACTTTGAAAAGCATGGTTCCGTGCTCTATTTAATGTTTATTCCGGCTTTCCGATACGATCTTTTTCGCCCTCCAGCTCGGCCCGGGCAGTAAAAAAGGATCTCCTCTGCAATCCGGTTTAGAAAGATAGTATTGTGCTGCTATTTAGTATTGCATGGTGCATAGAAAAATCGGGCGTTATTGCGAGAAGGAACGACGAAGCAATCTTTCATACCTTCGTATCCCTACTTTAAAGATTGCTTCAGCCGATGAAAAATCGGTTTCGCAATGACGATCTCCATATCCTCTATTCCACCCCCAACAACACTCCCGAAACATTCCATGCGCTCGAACTACTACCTTCAGGTTTCCCCATTGGGATCGTAACTTTTATGGTATGTATTCCGGCTTTTAAATTGCCCAGGCTGATCCAATTTGGATTGGTAACCGTTCCCGGACACCAGTTCGATCGACTTAAATCTGATGAAGAAAGACCACTTTCAAAGTTACCAGAGGCAGGGTTCGATAAACGGTACGAACCGCAATCTTGCCGCCAGGGCGTAAAAGCAAAAGCTTCCTTACCATCCAACCAAATGGTATTTTTCCGTGGCACAAATTCATCGCCGTTCCCCCAGCCACCATGCCCGGTGGTGATGTAACGCAATTTCGCATCTTTCAGGTCTTTCGCTAAAGTAAAAGAAACTTCCAGGCCCTTATCACTGCTAAACATCGTGGCGTATTCCTGTCCGGCCATTTCCATTACATTGGTAGAATTAAATAAAGGTAAAATCACTTCTTTAGTCTCCTTTTCTCTTCCACCGTTATGCAGTGTAATATTTAAAGAAATTTTATGCCCACCTTTATCGTAATTACCAATAAAAACAGCTACCCATACTTCTTTTCCATTAACCAATGGAAAGAGTTCTGATACATCTTGCCTGTAATAAACTTTTTCAGCCCAGTTCTTACCCTTCAGTTTTAAGGTATTGTATTTGCCCACGCCAAAAGGGGTAAAAAACCGCATCAGTTCGATTACAGGACTATAATTTGCCGTAGCCACCACACCCTGGTATTTTTTACCGTTTCCGTTATCGTAAATAGGTAGATCTTTAACGGAGTTTTTAAGTGCATCCATCAAACTGATCTGCTTATCTGTAGGAATTATAAATACAGATCCCGTTCTATCGTAGGCGTCGCCGTTAGATTGTTCAGTTAAATCGACAAAAACATTCGGATTAGTCTTTAATTCAGGGAATTTAACCTTTCTGGCAATTACTGTTCCTCCCGCAAAACGGAATATAGAATCATTCGATTGCGGTTTATCAACAAAATTAATCTGTTCGTTGTTGAAAACATTTAAGGTGGTAAACCTGCTTTTCCAAAGCAGATCTTTATAGGTTAATCCATCTGTTAACCCGGCACTTATTTTTTGTAAGTCGATTGCTTTTGGCTTTTTAATTTCTTCAATTTTTGTAGCCGTAACAAAGCTGTTCCCATTGCGTACCTGCTCTAAAACCAGGCCGAGGTTTTGCCCCAAACTCGTTGGCGCGGCTTTTATACCCGCATCAGTAGTGTACCATAAATCAATACGGTTCGAATTTACAACCGTTGTGGCTTTTTTACAGGTATAACCCAAAATTACTTTGGTTTCGTTGCTCAACTCAAAAATCTGCTTGCTTATTGCAACAGTATCTGCTGTAGCAATTTGATTGTTCGCACTTAAATCTGCAACCTGAAACAAAATCCCTGCTGGTTTTGTCACAATACTTTGTTCGTAAGGATACTTCGCCTTATTATCGAGTATGGCGGCATTGCTGATCAAATTCTGCATTGCCGAAGTGATAACCACTGTTGCATTCCGGTCTTCTTTAGGTTTGCCGTCCGCAGAGCGGAAATAAGTGATTTTATAAGTAGAATTATTTTTAAGTACCATTTGAGCACAGGCACCAAAAGAAATAAAAACAAGGAGGGTAAGGATGTATAAATGCTTCATGTGGTTAAAAAACCAAATATAAATAAAGTATCTGTCATCCGATAGCTACTGGATGCGAGAAGGCCTTTTCAGTCAGCGAATCAATCTATTTCCCTCTTAGTACATTCTATAAAGATTGCTTCATCCAATGAAAAATTGGCTTCGCAATAACGATTCATCGCGAAATACCTGTCCCTATCTTTCCAACCTATCCTCCACAAAAGAAAAAGGCAACAAGCTTTTAACACTCGGCACTTTCAGCACCTCGCCATTTAGGCAATAAAAAATCACCTCAATTGGCGTTTTTTGTTTGCGTTCAAACTCTGCCATCACCTGTAGGCAGCCTCCACAGGAAGTAATTGGTTTTAAGATCTCAAAATTATCCGTCTGTGCCGTAATGGCCATACTTTCTATAACCGCATTTGGATGGGTGGCGCCAATGGCAAAAAGAGCAACACGTTCTGCACAAAGTCCGGACGGATAAGCCAGGTTTTCCTGGTTGCTGCCCAATACGGTTTCGCCAGTGGCTAAACGGATGGCCGTACCCACTCTAAATTTCGAATAGGGAGAATATGAAGTAGCTAAAGCCTGCTCTGCCTGCTGGCAAAGTAACCTGTCTGCCAATGTTAATTCTGCAATACTTTCGTATTGTTCAAAAGATATATTTAGATTTATTACATTCATTTTTAACTAATTATCAACCCGCCAATGTTAAATTTTTATAGCGGGCGAACAATTTAAGTTATTTTTTGTATTATTTAGTAAAAGCTGCCTTAAATTTAATTTTAATGGCATGCTTTTAGCATTTGTCAAACACCAAACACGCATAGCTTTGAATAAATACGTACGTAAAAGTCTTAAAATTTTATTGTGGGTAATTGCTGCCATCATCATCCTGGTGGTTGGTTTAGCCTTATCTTTAAATATTCCTGCGGTTCAGAATTTTGTTAAAGGCAAGGCTATAAACTACCTTAAAAACAAAACCAAAACAGAAGTAAGTCTGGAAAGCATAAAAATTGCTTTGCCAAAAGATGTTGTACTGAACAAATTCTACATCGAAGACCGTAAAGGCGATACCTTATTATATGCCGAAAAACTTGCTGTGGATATCAGTTTATTCAAACTGTTAAAAAATACTGTTGAGATCAATGATATTGAACTAAAAAATGTACGCGCCAATGTAAAGCGTATTACTCCCGATACAACATTTAATTTTTCATTTCTGGTTGATGCCTTTGCAAGCGATCAGAAAAAACCTGAGGAAAAAGTAAAAAAAGATACCACCTCTACCCTAAAGTTTTCTGTTGATAAAGTTTCATTCGAAGATATCGGCATCAATTACCGCGATGATGTTGCAGGTAACGATGTGAAATTATATTTAGGCGCATTTAAAACCAAAATAAAGGATTTCGATCTGGCTAACCAGCATTATGTAATTAAAGAATTAAGTTTGGTGAATACCTCTTTGCGTTATTTACAGCAAAAACCACTTGTTAAACTTGTTCAACATATTACCAACAGCGTAGATAGTACAGAAAAAGAACAGGGCAAATTGCCGTTAATAGAGGTACAAAACTTCGTTTTCAGCAATGTAAAAGTAAATTACGACGATCAGATTTCTACCACTAAAGCCATTGCTGATGTAAACGATCTGGGTTTGGCCAACCTGAAAGTAGATTTAACCAATAGTAAATATTCCGTTGATGATGCTCACTTAAACAAATCGAACATCCTTTTTGCGTTTAAACCCGCACCAAGTAACGATTTAAAGAAAGTTAAGGACACTGTAGTTCCCGAAAAATCTCCTTTGGGATTGATCATTAAAAACATTAGTCTTGCCGATAACAATGTTCAGTTTGATAACCTGGGTGCCAAACCGGCCAAAAAAGGTATGGACTTTAACCACCTTAAAATCAATCAACTTAATTTAGGCGCAAATGATGTAAATTATAGTGCCGCAGGCATTAAGGTAAACGTTAAAAATGGATCGTTAAAAGAGAAAAGTGGTTTTGTATTGGATGAATTAAGGGGTGATGCTGTATATAATGATAAACAGATCAAACTGAGCAATTTTATCCTTAAAACACCTAACACCTCAATAGAAAATGCCACCGAGTTAAATTTTACCTCAATGGAAGATTTAACCAAACATCCCGAACGTGTTAAACTTAATATTGCCCTTAAAAACACCACCATTGGTTTAAAAGATGCTGGTTTTTTCAGTGATGCCGTTCCCGCCAATTACCGCAATCAAAAAATTAAAATAAATGCAGATGTAAACGGTTACTTAAATAACCTAAATATCCCTAAACTTCAAGTAAGTGGATTAAAAAATACGCAGATCGACATTAGTGGAAAAGCAAAGGGTTTACCTGATATCAAAAAAACTTTTCTCGATTTAAACATCAAAAAACTCCACGTTACTAAAAGCGACATTTTGGTTGTTGTACCTAAAAAATCTTTGCCACCATCTATCGAACTGCCAAACGTAATTGATGCAAAAGGTAATTTTAAAGGCTCGATGACCGATTTTAACACCAACCTTAACATCAATACAGATATGGGGGGTGCCATTGTAGTAGCAGGGATGAAAGGGCCAAAAGGAAAAGAAAGTTACAAGGCCGATATCAGTTTAAACAACTTTAATGTGGGCAGGTTATTAAAAATGCAACCAAAACTGGGCCGAGTATCAGTTAAGGCAAATGTAGCAGGTACAGGGCTCGATCCTAAAAAAATCAATGCAAAGTTTAACGCAAAAGTAATCAGTGCTTATTACAACAAATACACCTACCGCAATTTAAGCCTTGCCGGAAATTACAGTAACCAGAACATCAGCATCAAAAGTAGCATGCCTGATAGCAATGCCAACTTTAATTTAGATGCCAAAGTAAATATGGCAGGTAAATATCCGGCTGTAAAAGCCGATTTAAATTTAAAACAGGTAAACTTACAGGCGCTGAATTTTAGTCCTACCGTTTTAAGTGCAGCAGGTGTGGTTAAAGTAGATTTGGCCACTGCCGATGCCGATTATTTAAACGGTTCGGTTGATGTTACCGGTTTGCAATTGGTAAAGGATAAACAAAGAATCAATGTAGATACGATTTCCATCCGCGCAAAATCAACTGCTACAGAAAACGAGCTAACCTTAAAATCTGAAATATTGTCGGCAAAATTGGATGGTAAATATCAACTATCAAAAATAAGTGGCGCCATCATTAACCAAATTAATAAATATTATGCCTTTGGTATCGTAACTAAAGTTCCTGATCAACGTTTAAGGTTTTTTGTACAGGTTTATGATTCTAAGCTTTTAAAAGAATTTGTTCCGCAGTTAACCGTGTTTAAACAATCGCAGTTTTATGGCTTAATTGACACACAAAAAGACAGCTTACAGATTAAAGGTAATTTCCCGCAGGTGGTATATGGCGATTTTAAGGTAGATACCACGGTATTAAACATTAATAACGACAATAATAAATTAGATTACAGTTTAACTGTTAAAAGCCTGCAAAGTCCATCCATTGCGCTCTTCAATACCGAGGTGAGCGGTGATGCAGCAAACAACAATTTAGGTGTAAATATCTTTTTACGCGACAGACAGCTGAAGAATAAATACGTAATTGGTGGTACTTTCCAATCGATCAATAAGGATTTCAAATTTACCTTAGATCCGCAAAAACTATTACTTGATTATCAGAAATGGGTAGTTTCGCAAGATAACTATATCCAGTTTGGTGCTTCAGGCATTTTGGTTAACCAGTTCCAGATCAGCAATAGCGGTCAGTCGCTTTCCATCAATAGCAATCCTACCCAACCAAATGCACCATTGGCAGTAGAATTTAAAGATTTCCAATTGGAAACGCTCACCAAATTTGCAGAAACCGATACCACTTTAGTTGGTGGCCGCTTAAACGGAACTGCAAATGTTAAAGATCTGGCCTCGACACCAAAATTCGAAGCCAACTTAACTATCGATCAGTTGCGTTATCAAAAAGATCAATTGGGAACTTTACGCTTAGCCGTAAATAACAATACTCAAAATGCTTTTGAGGTTAATTTGGCCTTAACGGGTGTGCACGAATTAAGGGTTAACGGATTTTATTATACCGCACCGCAAAGTGCATTGGATTTAACGGTAAACATCGATAAAATTGAAATGAAAAATATCGAAAGTTTATCCGCCGGGCAGCTTAAACGGGGCACAGGCACACTAACAGGTGCTTTAACGGTTAAAGGTGCATTAACCGCACCGAAAATTTTGGGCGATTTAACTTTCAATAATGCAGGCTTTAATGTGGCTTATGTCAATTCATTTTTCCGGATGCCGAACGAAAAGATTTCGTTTACAAATGAAGGCATCAGCTTTAATAATTTTACGCTGATTGACTCTTTAAACCAAAAGGCCACCATAAATGGAAAGGTTTACACAACTGATTTTAAAAATTACCGTTTCGGTTTAGATATCAGAATGAACAATTTCAGGGCGATCAACTCTACCGCAGCCGATAATGATATGATTTATGGTACCGTATTTCTAACGAGCGACATTAAAGTTCGGGGAGATTTAAACCAGCCTGATGTAAATATGAACATCAAGGTAAATAAAGGAACCAAATTCTTTTTCGCCCTTCCATCAAGCGATCCTTCAATTATTGATCAGGATGGAATTGTGCAGTTTATCGATGCGGATGCCCCACCTTTTAACGGACAGAAAGCTTTAAAGGTTGATAGTATCAGTAAATCTCCTGTTAAAGGTATTAATCTTGTGGCCGCAGTAACTATCGATCCTGAAGCGGAACTGAACGTAGTGGTTGATCCATCAAATGGTGATGCATTAAATGTTAAAGGTGATGCAAACTTAAACGCTACAATGGATCCAAGTGGTAAAATCAGTTTAACAGGCCGCTACGAAATTATTGATGGTTCTTATAACCTATCGGTTGGTCCATTGGGTAAAAAAGCATTTAAACTGGTAAAAGGAAGTACGATCATCTGGACGGGTGAGCCAACAACGGCAAATGTGAATTTAAGTGCATTGTACGAAGTTAATGCTGCCCCTATCGATCTGATCAACGATCCATCTAACATTCAGGCTAAAACAAAATTACCTTTCCAAGTATATTTAATGATGAAAGGTGAGCTTTTAAAACCGATTATTTCATTCAAATTAGATTTACCAGAAAACGAACGTGGGGCATTGGGTGGTATTGTTTACACCAAATTACTTAATGTAAACCGCGATGAAAGCGAGCTGAACAAACAGGTTTTTGCCCTACTGGCCTTAAACAGGTTTATTGCCAACAATCCATTCCAGAGTTTAGCTGGCGGCGGTGGCGGGGTTTCTACCCTTGCACGCTCTAGTGTAAGTAAACTTTTAACAGAGCAGTTGAATAATCTAACTTCTGATCTGATTCAGGGTGTAGACCTTAATTTCGGGGTAAATTCATCTGAAGATTACTCTACAGGCTCATTACAACAGAAAACAGATTTGGAAGTAGGTTTATCTAAAAAACTACTCAACGATCGTTTAACCGTAACTGTTGGAAGCTCATTTGCTTTAGAAGGTCCACAGGCACCAGGAGAGAAATCGACCGATATTGCAGGGAACGTAAACGTTGAATATGCGCTTTCGGCTGATGGAAGATACCGTTTAAGGGCTTACCGGAGAAATCAGAACGATATGATTGTACAGGGCCAGATTGTTGAAACAGGCCTGGGCTTTACGCTTGTGGTAGATTACAATAAATTTAAAGAGATATTTCAGAAGAAAAGAATTAGAAGAATAAGAAACATTGAACAGAAAGCACAAGATGAGAAAACTAACTAGACCTCTTTTATTTTTATTGGCCTGTTTAGTTTGGGCAGCCTGCAGTAGCACCAAATCGTTAAAACCAGGACAAATTTTATATACTGGTGCCGAGGTAAAAATCAATCCAGATACTTCAGGTAAAATTGATGATGAAAAACAGGTTAAAGCAGATTTAGAAAGTAAAACCAGACCTCGACCCAACAAATCATTTTTAGGCATTAAGTTTAAATTGGGTATTTATAACCTTGCTGGCGAACCTAAAAAACCGAAAGGGCTTAGAAACTGGTTGCGTAAACAGGGAGAACCACCTGTGCTGTTAAGTGAAGTAAAACTAAAGTATAATAATGATGTATTATCTAGCTACCTAATTAGTGAAGGATACCTACAGGCAAACGTTACCGGCGATACCGTAGTTAAAGAGAAAAAAGGGAAGGCCATTTATACTGCTGTTACTGGCGAGCGTTATAAAATCAATAAAATTTCCTTCCCTCCAGATACAGGTGTATTAACTAAAATCATTAATGCCAACAAAAACAAAACCCTATTAAAAGTTGGCGATTATTATGATATTGATACCTACAAAAATGAAAGAATCAGGATTGATAACGACCTGAAGGAAAGCGGTTATTTCTATTTTAGTCCTGATTATTTATTGATGCAGGTTGACAGTACCATTGGCAAAAACCTGGTAAATGTTTCGGTAAAGGTAAAAGATATTGCACCAGATGCTGGTTTAAAACCTTACACCATCAAAAACATTAATATTTATCCTAACTACTCGTTAAGGAGAGATAGTACATTGAGAAAATTAAAACCGCTGGAATATAATGATTTCAATATCTACGATGATAAAAACACCTTTAAACCAAGGCTTTTTGATCGTTTGGTATTTTTCCAAAAAGGCGAACTTTATAACCGCAAAGATCATAACCAATCGTTAAACAGGATGGTGAATGTGGGTGCCTTTCAGGATGTAAGGGCAGAGTTTTTACCTGTTGATAGTTTTAAAAATAACCAGCTCGATTTAAACATTTATTTAACCCCTTTAAAGAAAAATTCGCTTACTTTTTCTGTTACCGGAACCAGTAAATCGAACAATTTTGTAGGTTCGGAAGTAAAGGTTACACAAACCACCAGAAACCTGTTTAGAAACGCAGAGCAACTGGATATCAGTGTGAGCGGAGGTTTTGAAACCCAAACCAGGGGTACCTCCTTAGGTAAAAATTCGTTATCATTAACGGCGGAAGCTAAACTAACCTTCCCTAGGTTTATTGTTCCATTTTATAAACCAAACAGCACTACAGCTTTTATTCCCAAAACCATTGCTTCGCTGTCTTACCAGATGTTAAACAGAGGTTCTGAATATACTTTAAATGCTTTTAAAGGTGAGTTTGGTTATAACTTTAAAGAGAACATTTATAAAGAGCATAACTTTAATCCAATATCTGTTAGTTACATTTCAACTAAGTTTCCGGATTCGAATGCGAGAGATAGTTTATATGAGGTGAATCCATTATTGAGAACTACTTTAGAAAACCAATTAATAATTGGTAGTAGCTATAATTTCACCTATACCAACCAGATGGAAGATAGCCGCAGAAATAACACTTATTTTTATGGGGCTATAGAAACCGGGGGTAATGTATGGGGTGCTTTTGTACCCAAAAATGATGATGGAAAACGTACGTTGTTCAATGTGCCATTGTCGCAATTTATTAGAGTAGAAGCAGATTTAAGAGATTATTACAAAATCAATAAAAACTTAATCTGGGCCAATAGATTAAACCTGGGTTATGGTTATGCTTATGGCCAGAGTACATCATTACCATTTGTGAGACAGTTTTTTGCTGGTGGTAGTAATGATATCAGGGCTTTTCCAGCAAGAACTTTAGGCCCAGGAACATACAAAGTTCCTGATAATGCCATTTTTGCCGATCAGGGTGGTGATATTAAGCTCATGTTGAATTCAGAACTGCGCTTTAAAATAGTAAGTGTATTATATGGTGCATTATTTGTAGATGCGGGTAATATCTGGCTGAGAAAAGAAGATCTTGGTATACCAGGAACAACCAATTTAGGCAGACCAGGTTCTGGCTTTAAATTAAAAAATGCATTAAACGAACTGGCTGTTGGTACAGGTGCTGGTTTACGTGTTGATGCCACTATTTTTGTAATCCGTTTAGATGTAGCCTTTCCTGTGCGTAAGCCATACTTACCAGATGGACAAAGATGGGTGTTCGATGATATTGCCTTTGGCAACAAAGACTGGCGCAAACAAAATTTAATTTTTAACATTGGGATAGGATATCCGTTTTAATTTTTCGATGAAAATAATCCATAAGATTAAAGATTTCTTTATTGCGCTTTACCACCTATTTATTGCTGCTGGAAAGGGTTTTATTGAGGATAGGATCACCAAGCTAAGTGCATCTTTAGCTTACTATACAATTTTTTCGCTTACCCCACTAATTATTATCATACTATCTGCTGCTACCCTATTTTTTGGCGACAAAAGGAATGAGCAAACAAGAGGTCAGTTTTATGGGCAGGTTACCGAACTGGTTGGCAAAGATGCCGCTGCACAAATTCAGGGTTTTGTAGAGCATGCCAATAAATCAGGTCAGTCTACCATAGGTTTAATTATTGGTATAGCTACCTTGATTGTTGGTGCTACAGCTATCTTTATCGAAATACAGGATAGCATCAATATCATTTGGAAAGTAAAGGCTATCCCGAAAAAAGGTTGGTTAAAAATGCTCACCAACAGATTGCTTTCTTTTTCACTGATTGTATCTATGGGCTTTTTACTACTTGTTTCGCTCGTGATTAACAGTATAGTGGTGGGTTTGGGCGATAAAATGGGTTCACTGGTTTCTAAAAGTGATATAGACAAGGTAATTCCTGTAGCTGATGATACTATGGCTTTGCTGTTTTATATTTTAAATAATGTAATCACCCTTGCCGCCGTTACCGCTGTTTTTACAATTATTTTTAAAGTACTACCAGATGTAATCATCCGCTGGAAATCGGCGATTATCGGTGCTTTATTTACCGCTGTTTTGTTCAGTTTAGGTAAATACCTCATCGGGATTTACATCGAAAAAGGTAATCCAGGTTCAGCTTTTGGCGCAGCCAGTTCCATCATCGTTATTTTATTGTGGATTTATTATACTTCGATTATACTCTACTTCGGCGCTGAATTTACCCAGGCTTATGCCGAAAAGTACGATAAAGGCATTTCCCCAAGTAAGTATGCTGTATTTACGAAAATCACCATTGTAGAAAAAAAGGTAGATGTACTGCCACCGCAACATCCCGAAGATACAGTTGAGGTGAAAAAGGAATAAAGCAGCCGGTATCCCCCTTAATTGTCATCCTGAGGGATAATTTATTTATAAAATGACAGTAGAGAATTTGGGGATAAATCGCCTCAAAGTATCGTTATTGCGAGAAGGCTTTTTCAGCCGACAGCCTGTCCTGACTTTTCGCGGAAGCAATCTTTCCTGCTAGGATCCTTTTCAGAAAGATTGCTTCGTCGTTCCTCCTCGCAATGACGATCTCCCTACTGACTCTATCAATGGTGGCGTATCGAAGGATCTTTTTAAAACGTGATCGTTATGCTGAATTTATTTCAGCATCTTTCCTACAAAATGGATCCTGAAATGAATTCAGGGTGACGATTTCAACGCAATGAACGCACTAAACCAAAGATGTACTGCCACCGCAACATCCCGAAGATACAGTTGAGGTGAAAAAAGAATAAAGCGGCCAGTATCCCCCTTAATTGTCATCCTGAGGGATAATTTATTTATAAAATGACAGTAGAGAATTTGGGGATAAATCGCCTCAAAGTATCGTTATTGCGAGAAGGCTTTTTCAGCAGAC